>Ga0163150_10001837_pt1 | contig 34566 bp, 39 predicted proteins | sample OliLakLV19P2IB_FD_148628 | JGI IMG/M metagenome (GOLD analysis project Ga0163150, IMG submission 148628) | Freshwater microbial mat bacterial communities from Lake Vanda, McMurdo Dry Valleys, Antarctica - Oligotrophic Lake LV.19.P2.IB | ecosystem: Environmental > Aquatic > Freshwater > Lake >... | reverse complement strand
CACGGGAGTAAATCCGACACCCGCCGCGTCCATCAGCCGTCTCGGTCTGCTGGGTGGTGACGTCGCAGGCTTCCCCAACGGCGCCGCCTGCAGGACGATGTAACAGACATCGCGCTGCGTGCCGTTGTTGGCGCTCTCGCAGGTCCACCATACAGCACCAGCCCGATTAACTCCATGCTCGGCGACGGCGTCAATGTGAACGATGTCCCCTACAGGACCACGTTCCCGTACCTCGGCAGCAGCCCGAGCGGCCGCGACCGGCGTCACATCGATCCAGGCGAACCCGGCTGCACCGCCGGAGCAGGAGCAGCGTGTCTGCCTTAAAATAAATCCCGGAATAATTCCCGGGATGGCGCGGCAATTACGGCTTTACTGACGAGAATTCCCTCTTCACCCGCAATTGCCGCGCCTGCCTGGACAGCCGCGTTGACACTCGCGACGTCGCCCGTCAGCAGCACAAACCCCTTCCCGCCAATCGCCATCGCAAGGTGAATCCGGAACAAAGTGACATTGGCGGCCTTCACAGCCGCGTCCGCCACATCAATGATGCTCGACGCGGAAAATGTCTCGATAATTCCCAGCGCTCTGGCCTTCCCAGGCTCCATGTCCACAGACATGCTGATCGCCGGAAATACCTCCGGGTGCACCTGCGCGATCACCCGCTTCTCAATCAGCGCACCCGCGCACAATGGAACCGCCGCGTCGACCGCCGCCTGCACCGCCGCCACATTGCCACCCACCACGACGAGAAATTTCCCGGAGCAAATCGTGCGGGCCAGAATCACTTCCACATCGGCGGCCTTCAACATCGCATCCTGCGCCACATAGCCGAGCGCAATCGAGGCGACTTCCACAAGTCCAATTGAATTCAGTTTGCTCATCGTTTATGCCTCAATCGTGACGGACTCACCGTCCACGCGCCGCACCACTCCGGCAATGCTCGCATGGATACGTGCACCCAGCGCGCCAGCCGCGGGAGCTGCCAGCAGGTCGCCTTCCTTCACCTTGCTCCCCACCGCAACCACAGCCACCGCGGGAGCCCCGGTGTGCTGCTTCAGCGGCAGCGTCACAGAACGCGGAGTCAGTTCCCGATCCACAAGCGGCCCCACATTCCGAAACTCCGTGAGCCCCAGTTTCGAGATCAGCCTGCGCATTGGAATCCGGCGGTCCGCCTGCATAGGATGCGGCTGCACATTCGCCGTATCGCCATTCCAGAACAGCTTGTTCTCGCGCGCCGCAGGCTTGGCCTGCACGCAGACAGTCTTCGGATCCAGGTTCTCCGGACACGCAATCAGGCTGCAGATGTTGCACTCGCAGCAGTACAGCGTGCTCGCAATCAACTGCACCTTGTCGCCGACGAATCCCAGCGACTGCATCGCACGATGCGGCTGAATCGGATGCCCCAGCAGGTATCGCGGACAAAGTTCCGTGCAGAAGCGGCACTGGTCGCAGGCCGACCGCCCAATCTTCTCAACCTGCTTCCAACCCATGCTGTACCACTGAATCATGTGGTGCGATTTCGGCAGAACGATGATCCCGCCCAGCGTCTTGGTCACTGGCACGTCGAGGTTCTCCGCCAGCCGGCCCATCATCACGCCGCCCAGCAACACGCCAAAGTCTGCCACCGTCGACCCGCCCGCCGCCTCGATCACTTCCCCAATCGACATGCCAACCGGCACCGACAGCGTCACGGGTTCGCGAACCGCGCCGGCGACTGTCAGATACTTGCGCGTCACGGGCTTGTCCTGGCCAATATTCACCAGCGTTTCCACGTTGGTGACCACCGCGCCGACATCCTTCGGCAGGCCACCCGGCGGAATCACTTTGCCTGTGACGTCGTACACCAGCACGAACTCATCGCCCGCCGGATACGTATCGCGCAGTCTCTGAACCCGTATGCCGGGCGTTAACAAAGGCGTAATGGCGTCGATAACGTCGGTGTATTTTTCTTTGATCCCAATCACTGCTTCCGACGCACCAGTCAGTTCCACCGCCGCGCGCAATCCCGCCAGCATCGGAGCCGCACGGTGATGCAGCAGTTCCTTGTCCTTGTGCAGCAGCGGTTCACACTCGGCGCCGTTCACAATCACGGTCGATACCTGCGCACTGAACTTCACGGCCGACGGGAAGCCCGCGCCGCCCGCGCCTACAACGCCGAGCTCCGCAATACGGTCGAGAGTGATTTTGGAAGGGGGGGTACTCCGCCCTTTGGACCGGGTCTCAGGCACAACGGCCTGCATTCAGCCCGGACCAGCCATGAAGGTTACCCATTACTGGAGGCTTGAGATCAACTTTGAATGATTCTGGTTGACTCTGACTTAAAGTATAGGTACTCTGGCCTTGAAGCGTCAATATCTTTCAGAATCGCGCTCAGCGTCCCTTCAGAGCGAGCTCGTCCACGGGCCGTCCCGCCCCCTAACAGCAATCCATTAGTTCGCTTTCCGTGAATATTCTTGTAGCCAACATAGGCAGCACCTCGTTCAAGTACCGCGTCTTCGGCTCCGAACACCAGATTCTGGCGCAGGGTCGCGCTGAGCGCGTCACCGACTTCGGCGCTGCTATCCGAACCTGCATGAAGGAGATCGAGCACATACCGATTTCCGCTGTAGGGTTCAAGGCGGTGCACGCAGGTCCGTTAACCGGAGCGCAAATCGTCGACGAGAAAGTTCTCGCCGCGATGGAGCGCTGCTCGTTTTTCGCCCCCGCGCACAACCCGCCCTACATCGCCGCCATGCGGTCCTTCGCCCGCGAACTCCCCAACACTCCGCTGGTCGCCCTGTTTGAAACCGCCTTTTTCCAGAACATCCCCGACGCCGCAACCGCGTACGCCGTCCCCTTCGAATGGGCTCAAAAACACGGTGTTCGACGCTACGGGTTCCATGGAGCCAGCCACCGTGCGGCCAGCGAACGCGCTCAGCAGTTGATGGGCCGCACCGACATCCGGCACATCTCCTGTCACCTCGGAGGCAGCTCCAGCCTCGCGGCAATCCGTAGCGGCGTGGCCATCGACACCAGCTTCGGCATGTCCCCGCAGTGCGGTCTCCCGCAGAGCAACCGTACCGGCGACCTCGACGTCTTCGCCGCCCTCTACGTGATGGAGCGCGAAGGTTACACGCCCTCGCAAATGGCAGATATCCTCGGCAGCCAGTCGGGACTCGCCGGCATGAGCGGAACCAGCGGCGACATGCGTGACCTCGACAACGCAGCCGCCTCCGGAAGCGCCCGAGCCCAGCTCGCCATCGACCATTTCGTCTACGCCGTCCGCCGCTACATCGGCAGTTTCCTGGTAGTGCTGGGAGGCGTCGACATCCTCACCTTCTCCGGCGGCATCGGCGAAAACAGCCCGGGACTTCGTGCTCGAATCTGCGCGAATTTGGAAGAATTTGACATCACACTCGACGCCGCGCGCAACGAAGAAGCCCGCTCAGAGGCGTGGATCTCTGAGATCCGCTCCCGCGTCCGCGTCCAGATCGTGCCCGCCGACGAAGAGCGCATCGTCGCCACCGCAACCGCTGAAGCCCTCCGAGGTGTCCATGCACACTAATACGCTCGACCGCGGCATCGTGGAGAAAATCGTTCGCGAAGTGGTGCTGAAACGGATCGGCGCGCGCCCTCCGAACGCCGCTTTCACCCTGGCTGTCCACGCCTCGGCGCGCCACATGCACGTCAGCCGCGAGCATCTCGACATCCTCTACGGTCCCGGTCACGAACTCACACCCGACCGTCCGCTCTACCAGGAAGGCAACTACGCGGCGAAGGAAACGGTGACGCTCATCGGACCGCGCAGCCGGGTCATCTCCAACCTGCGCATCCTCGGCCCCATGCGCAAAGAATCGCAAATCGAGCTCGCGTTTACAGACGCCATCGGCCTCGGTTTCGACAACATCCCCATCCGACTTTCGGGCAACATCGAAGGCACCCCCGGCGCTCATGTGATGGGACCGAATGGAATGGTGGAGTTGCAGCGCGGTCTTATCCGCGCCGCCATTCACGTCCACATGAACCCCACCGAAGCGGCGTTCTACGGCGTGAAGCAGGCCGACCTCATGAAACTCCGTATCGGTGGCGATGCGGAAGTAATCTTCCAGCGCGTACACGTGCGAATCGATCCAAACTCGCGCCTCAACGTGCACATGGACACAGACGAAGCAAATGCGTGCGGGCTGCATCTGGCCCGTGAAATCGAATTACTGAAATAAGGCAGGCAAGGAAGAATGAAGCAAGCACTGGGAATGATAGAAACACGCGGGCTGGTGCCTCTGTTTGAGGCAGTGGACGCGATGCTGAAGGCCGCCAACGTGACCTTCCTCGCCTGGGAGCCAGTAGGCTCAGGGCTGGTCACAGGGTTCATTGAAGGCGACGTCGCCGCGGTGAAAGCAGCCACCGACGCGGGCGCTGAAGCCGCCTCACGTCTCGGTGAAGTGGTCAGCGTGCAGGTGATCCCGCGGCCGCATGACGACCTCACCGCGTTCCTTAGCAAAATCGGCTCACAGCCCGCGTCGTAAAAGGAAAACACATCATGAACGAAGCCGTAGGACTCATCGAAACCAAAGGCCTGGTTGGCCTGATTGAAGCCAGTGACGCCATGTGCAAGGCTGCCAACGTGACCCTCGCCGGAACCATGCAGATCGGCGGCGGCTACGTCACCGCCATCGTGCGCGGCGACGTGGGCAGCGTGCGAGCCGCTGTGGACGCAGGCGCAGCCGCCGCAAAGAACGTCGGCGAACTGGTCTCCTCGCACGTCATCGCAAGACCGCATGAAGACCTCGTCGCAAAGATGCTGAAGTAACCGGAGATCAAAACAATGGCACAACAGGCAGTGGGAATGATCGAGACCAGAGGACTGGTGGCGCTGGTTCAGGGAACCGACGCAGCACTCAAAGCCGCGAACGTCACCTTCCAGGGCTGGAAGAAAGTGGGCGGCGGAATCTGCACTGTGTTCCTCCTCGGCGACGTGGCCGCAGTCAAGGCAGCTGTCGACGCCGGAGCAGTGGCCGCGCGCAGCGTCGGCGAAGTAACCAGCGTGCACGTGATCGCGCGTCCGCACGATGACCTCAGCGCGGTTCTGCCGAAATAGAGTCATGTTCCTCGCAAAGGTGATCGGCAACGTCGTCGCCACGCAGAAGAACGCGAAGTTCCAGGGCATGAAGCTGCTTCTGGTGCAGCCCTACATCGTCAAGGGACTGGAGCTTGCGCCTTCGGGCAGCTCCGTGGTCGCGGTCGACAGCGTGGGCGCAGGCATCGGAGAATGCGTCATGTTCACGCAGGGCAGCTCCGCGCGCCTCACACCAGCCACTAAGGACGCGCCGGTCGACGCGGTAATTGTCGGCATCGTGGACACCGTGGAAGTCGGCGGAACGCAACTGGAGAAGCCGTGATGGATCAGCAACAACTGGTGGCTGAGATCGCGCAGGAAGTCATCGCGCGGCTGCAGCAACACCTGAACAGCAAAGCAGTCCCACAAGCACTGACGGGCGACGGCGTGTATCGCACTGTCGACGAAGCCGTGCAGGCTGCCGCAAAGGCGCAGACCCGCGTGGCAGCCATGAGCCTCGAAGAACGTGGCCGCATGATCGCCGTCATCCGCCGCATCTGCGCCGAGCGCTGTACCGAGCTCGGACGCATGGAGATGGAGGAGACAAAGATTGGGCGCCTCGATCACAAGATCGCCAAGCTCCAGGCCATGAAGTACGTGTGCGGCGTCGAGACCATGCGCACCGACGCGCGCACCGACGCCACCGGACTCTGCGTGATCGAACACGCGCCGTGGGGCGTCATCGGCATGGTGCTTCCGGCCACGCACTCCGTCCCGACCATGGTGAGCAACGCCATCAACATTCTGGCCGCCGGCAACACCGCCGTCTTCAACCCGCATCCCGCGGGCGCGAAGGTCGCAGCCTATGCGCTCGCGCTCTTCAACCGGGAGATTCGCGCCGAGTGCGGCATCAGTGACGTCATCACCACCGTAGCCGAGCCGACCATTCAAACCGCCGAGCAGATTTTCAACCACCCCGACATCGCGCTCCTCTGCGTGACGGGCGGTCCCATGGTGGTGAAAGCCGCATCCAAAGCCGGCAAGCGAGTCATCGCAGGCGGCCCGGGTAACCCGCCCGTCGTCGTCGACGAGACAGCCGACCTCGACCTCGCCGCGCGCTGCATCATCAAAGGCGCCACGTTCGACAACAACCTGCTCTGCATAGGCGAAAAAGAAATCTTCGTCGTCGACAAAGTGGCCGACGCATTCATCGAAGCCATGCGCAAAGCCGGAGCCTGGCAAATCGACAGCGCAGCCATCGAGCGTCTCACCGAAGCAGCGTTCGAGTTCGAAGGTCCCGCCAAAGGCTGCGGCCGCGCCCACCTGAAGCGCGACCTCATCGGCAAGGATGCCGCGGTGCTCGCAAGAGCCGCAGGCGTCCAGATCCCTGCCGGCGTTGAGCTACTCTTCGGCGTCACCAAAGAGGACCACGCCTTCGTACAGGAAGAACAGATGATGCCCTTCGTGCCCGTCATCCGCGTCGGCTGCATCAACGCCGCCATCGACGCGGCACTGCGAGCCGAACACGGTTATCGACACACCGCTATCATCCATACGCGCAACGTCGCCAACGCGACAAAGATGGCTCGCACGCTCAACACCACGCTGTTCGTACAGAACGCACCTTGCACAGCGGCACTCGGCGTCGACGGTCCTGGCTACTTCAGCCACACCATAGCGACACCAACCGGCGAAGGCGTCACCACGCCCATGACGTTCACCCGCGAACGGCAGATCGCCATCGGCAACGGAACGCTCCGCATCATCTAGACGCCATGTTTATCGCGCGCATCGACGGCACACTCACAGCAACGGTCCGGCACGACACGCTGCAAAGCTGCCGCTTCCTCGTCGGGCAGCGGCTGGATGCGGATGGCGTTGCCAGTGGCGAACCGCTGGTGATCCTCGACCGTATGGGCGCGCGCCGCGGCTCCATCGTCATCGTCTCCACCGACGGCGACATCCCGCGCAAACTCCTCGGCAACACCTGCCCCGCCAGGCTGACCGTACTCGGCCTGGTAGACGAAATCCACAAAGGGGGGCAGGCGCCCACGCCTGCGGCGGCACCCCAGGGCCGCCAGGAAGCCCAACCATGAGACTAGGCTACGTGCGTGGAACAGTAGTTCTCAGCGTCGCAGCACCAGCGTTACGAGGCTCAAAGCTGCTGGTAGTCGAGCCCGTCACCATGGAAAACCTGGCAGCCCGCAACGGCAAAGGCGGAGGCAAGAGCCTGGTCGTGGCATCCCAGCTGTCGCCCGCACAGGGCCAGCTCATCGGAATCAGCGAAGGCCGCGAAGCGGCTAACCCGTATCACCCCAAAGACACACCCGTGGACGCCTACTGCGCCCTCATCGTGGACACATACGACATATGAAATCCGTCGATCTTACAGGCTTAAAACTAATCGCCCAGCGCGACCTCGACGCGGCGGCACAGAACGGCACAAAAGAAATCGTCATTCGTGAAGGCGCCGTCCTCACACCCTCAGCGCGCGATGCCATCAGTCGATACGGCCTGACACTCCGCACCTGCAACGGCACCGCGGCGACAGCCAAAACAACCCAGAAACCAGCGCCCACAGACAAAGCGCGAGCCGCGATGTTCTTCTCGCCCGAAGCCGAAGCCATCAAGCAGGAGATCTGCGCAGTCGGCCGAAAGCTGTGGCAGCGCAGCTACGTCGACGGCAACGGCGGTAACATCTCCTACCGCATTGGCCCCAACGAAGTCATCTGCACGCCGACTCTCATCAGCAAGGCCGACCTCAAGCCCGAGGACCTTTGCATGGTCGACCTCGAAGGCACGCAACTGGTCGGCTCCCGGCCACGCACCAGCGAAATCCTCCTGCACCTCGAAATCTACAAAGCCGTGCCCGAGGCGAAGGCTGCGGTCCACTGCCATCCGCCGCACGCCACCGCCTACGCGATCACAGGACGCATACCGCCTTCGTGCGTCATCCCGGAGTACGAGGTCTTCATCGGCACCGTTGCCATCTCCCCGTACGAAACTCCCGGCACACAGAAGTTCGCCGAAACCGTAATCCCATACGTGCGACATCACAACACGGTCCTGCTGTCGAATCACGGCATCATCTGCTGGGCCGACACAGTGACGCACGCCGAGTGGTATGCCGAGGTGGTCGACACCTACTGCTGGACACTGATGCTCGCCGACCAGCTCGGCGCACCCATCACGCGCATCCCGGAAGACAAGACCATGGACCTGCTCGCCATCAAGAAGAAGCTCGGCCTCCCCGACGCGCGCTTCGGCGAGTGCGCCCTGTCCGACATCCCCGTGCCCGACGGTGCCATCGCGTACGTACCTGCCGCCTGCTCTGGTGGCGTGCGCCCCCCGGCCCAGGAGTCGCCAGATGTCGACACCCTCGTCAAAGCAGTCACCGATGCTGTGATGGCCGCCATCCAACGCAAGTGAAATCGGCCGAACGCCAGTTGCGGATTCGCGAGATTCTCGACGCGCAGGAGTTCGTCGATCTCGATACCTTGTCGGCGGAACTCGAGACATCCGGATCCAGTATCCGCCGCGACCTCTCCGCGCTCGAAGCCAGCGGCGTACTGAAGCGCGTACACGGGGGCGCGCTGGCCATCCATCCGCGCAGTCACCTGCTTGACAACTCCTGGCAGAAAACGCGCAATTCCGATCAAAAGCGCCGCATCGGAGCAGCCACCGCGTCACTCATTGAGAACGACATGACAGTCATTCTCGACGGCGGATCCACCGTCGAAGCCGTAGCCTCGTGCCTCGCCGACCGATCGCTCAACGTCGTCACCAACTCCATCGCCATCGCGAAGGTGCTCGGCGACGCGCGCCGCATCGAAGTCACGCTGACCGGCGGCTACCTCTACCCACGCCTCGAGATCCTCCTCGGCCCGCTGTGCGAAAACATGCTCAGCGGCATCGCGGCCGACCTCCTTGTCATGGGGATCGGCGGCATCACCGAAGCCGGGCTCAGCAACAACAACACCCCGCTGGTGGGCTCGCAGCGCCGCATGATCGAAGTGGCCCGCCGAGTCATCATCGTCGCCGACCACACCAAGTTCGGACGCGCCGCCATGGTCCCGCTCGCCCCGCTCGACGTAGTCGACACCATCGTCTCCGACACAGAACTGGCTCCCTCCTGGCGCCGCCTGCTCAAACGCAACGCGGTGGAACTGCTGCTCGCCTGACACCGTGCTATCACTGAGTTCATGAGCCCACGAGCCCTTCCAGGCATCGCTCTCCTTCTCCTCACCTCGGCAGCCATGGCCCAAATCCCGTCTTCGGGCAAAATCCCGTCTTCGGGCAAAATCCCGTCCTCGGGCAAAATCCCAGCCGGCAAGCCGACCATCGCGGAAGCACGAGCCTTTCTCGACAAAGCCGAAAAGGAACTTCTCGCCCTCTCTAATGAGGCTGGCCGCGCCGGCTGGATTCAGGCCAACTTCATCACAGACGACACAGAAGCGCAGTCCGCCGCCGCCAGCGAACGCGCCATCAGCGCCACGGTCCGATTCGTGAAAGACGCCAAACGCTTCGACGGCATGGAACTGCCTGAGGACATGCGGCGCAAGTTCCACCTGCTCAAGATCGGGCTTACCATGCCCACGCCCGCCAACAAACCGGAGAGCGAAGAGCTCACCCGCATCGCCGCCGGAATGGAAGGCATGTACGGCAAGGGCAAATTCTGCCCCGGCGGCGGTGCCAAATTCGGCGACGACAACAAAGACGGCTGCCTCGACCTCGAAGAGATCACGCGCGTCATGCGCACCAGCCGCAACCCCGCTGAACTGAAAGAAGTGTGGGACGGCTGGCACACCATCTCGCGCCCCATGCGCAAGGACTACCAGCGTTTCGTCGACCTCTCGAACAAAGGCTCCCGCGAGATCGGCTTCAAGGACACTGGAGCCCTCTGGCGAGCCAAGTACGACATGCAGCCCGACGCCTTCGCGAAGGAGCTCGACCGCCTCTGGGAGCAGGTGAAACCTCTCTACGTATCGCTCCACGCATACGTCCGCAACAAGCTGCGTGAAAAGTACGGCGACAGCGTCGTACCCGCCACTGGCCCGATTCCCGCACACCTGCTCGGCAACATGTGGGCTCAGTCGTGGGAGAACCTCTACCCCGATCTCGCGCCACCCAATGCCGACCCCGGCTATGACCTCACCAGTATCCTGCGCGAGAAGAACATCGACGCGAAGGAAATGGTGCGATATGGCGAGCGCTTCTTCACCTCACTCGGCTTCGAAAAACTCCCGCCCACCTTCTGGGAACGATCATTGTTCATCAAGCCGCGCGACCGCGAAGTGGTCTGCCACGCCAGTGCCTGGGACGTCGACAACGTCAACGACCTCCGCATCAAGATGTGCATTGAAGTCAACGACGAAGACTTCACGACGATTCACCACGAACTCGGCCACAACTTCTACCAGCGCGCGTACAACAAACAGCCGATCCTGTTCCGCGACAGCGCTAACGACGGGTTCCATGAAGCCATCGGCGACACCATCGCCCTCAGCATCACGCCTGAATACCTCGTTAAAATCGGCCTCCTGCCGCAGGCACCAGACACCTCCCGCGACATCGGCCTGCTCATGAAACGCGCGCTGGAAAAGGTGGCGTTTCTGCCTTTCGGCCTGATGATCGACCAGTGGCGCTGGAAAGTATTCTCCGGCGAAGTAAAACCAGAGGATTACAACAAAGCGTGGTGGGAATTACGCCAGAAATACCAGGGCGTTGCCGCGCCCGACCAGCGCAGCGAAGCCGATTTCGACCCCGGCGCCAAGTACCACGTTCCGGCCAACACGCCGTACACGCGCTATTTCCTCGCCCATATCCTCCAGTTCCAGTTCCACCGGGCACTTGCCCAGACAGCCGGATGCAAGGACCCTCTGCACCGCTGTTCCATCTATGGAAACGCCGAAGCGGGAGCGCGGCTGGCCAAAATGCTGGAGGCTGGACAGAGCCGCACCTGGCAGGACGCCCTCAACATGGGAACCGGTCAAAAACAAATGGATGCCACCGCAATAGTCGACTACTTTGCCCCGCTGAAAAAATGGCTGGACGAGCAGAATAAAGGCAAACCAACCGGCTGGTAAACGGCATGCCGTTCATGATAATGTCCAGTTCATGATACGGGTCGTCCTCTTGCTGTTAGCTTCACTTTGCTGCGCTGTTGCGCAAAACTCCTACGGCCGTTTCACCGGGCGCGTTACCGACCCGCAAGGCAGCGCCATCGTGGGTGCCACAGTAAGGGTGACTCAGTCCGAACAGGCATTGCAGCGCAAACACAGACCAACGGGGAAGGCCTTTATGAGCTCCCTAACCTGCTCCCGGGCACCTACATCCTCAACGCCGATTTCCCGGGTTTCCGGCAGCACGCGCGGTCCGGCGTCGTCCTGCGTGTCGGCGATATCGTCGAGCTGAACGTCCCGCTCGAGGTGGGCGCAGCCAGTGACAGCGTATCGGTCACCGCGGAAGCTCCCATGCTCGAAACCAGCACCGCCAGCCTCGGTCAGGTCGTCGATACCCGCATGATCACGGAAATGCCTCTCGCCGGACGCGACGTCAACTACCTGATGCAGTTGACGCCCGGCGTGGTCTCCACCAACGCTCCCATGCACGGATAGCTTCCGCAGGCGCGCGACTCGGTTTCAAACATGGCAGTAGCGGGCACGCGAACCCGCTCCGCCGAATTCACCCTCGACGGCATTCCGAATATGGGCAGCGATGGCATTATCGCCTTCCAGCCGCCCCCGGAAATGGTGATGACACAGCCGTTCTTCATCAACAAGAATCTGTACGACACCCGAACCACCAACCCGGGCGAAAGCTTCTACGACAAACGCAATCGCCTGTGGCCCTCCAGTGTCACTAACCGCTACCGCGCCCAGTTGCGTGGACCAGTCGTAATCCCGAAGCTGTACAACGGCGGCAACTGGTAAACAATTACCGCACGTTCCCGCTTCGCTTCACCGGCCTTCGCGCCGACGGCTGGAATAACTGGGATCTTTCCCTCTACAAGACTCTCAGGATCGCTGAGCGTGTGAACCTGCAGCTTCGCGCCGAAGCGGTGGACGCGTTCAATCACGCCATGTTCAACCCCCCGAACACCGCCCCGGCCAATACCCTGTTCGGTACCGTCAACGGCACAATCTGGAGCGAGCAGCGGAAGATCACGGTGGCAGCACGGCTCACTTTTTGAGCGCGGGACTGTAAAAATTAGTTAATCGCGACGTACGTCAGGCCACGGATCTGATATAACTCCAGTTGCTGAAGGAGCACAACCATGAATCGAATTCTCCGGGCTTTCGCCTGCCTTACCGTTTTCACCGCCGTCCTGCTTGCCGGCGTCGACGGTAAGTACACTTCGGAACGCAAGATGGAGCGCGACGGCCAGTCGTTCACCATCAATCAGACCTTCGACCTCAAGACCGACGGCTCGAAGCTCACGGGCAAAATCACCATGCAGTTCGGCGACATGGAAGCCCGCACCATGGATATCACCGACGGCAAAGTGGACGGCAACAAAGTGTCCTTCGCCACCACGATGGAAACCCCCAACGGCTCCATGAAGATGACCTACACGGGTACCGTCGAGGGCGACACGCTGAAGGGCGAATCCATGCGCGAGGGCGGCGATCAGGGCCGTCCGTTCGAAGCGAAGCGCAAGTAACCCGGACCGGGTGATAATGTAGGCGCATGATCACGCGCCGATCTTTCCTCGCCACCGCGGCGGCTGTACCTCTGGTCTCCGCCGCGGGCAAGAAAATTCCCGTTGGACTCGAACTGTTCTCCGTTCGTGACGAACTGCAAAAAGACCTCATGGGCACCGTCCGCGCCGTCGCGAAAATGGGTTATCAGGTCGTCGAATTCTACTCCCCTTATTACGACTGGACGCCCGAGTACGCGAAGGAAGTTCGCAAGATGCTCGACGAATCCGGTATCAAGTGCCTGTCCACGCACAACAGCGCCAAAGCCCTTTCCGCCGAAGGCATCGACCGCGCCATCGAACTCAACCAGATCATTGGCTCGAAGACCATCGTCATGGCGAGCGCCGGGCGCGTCCAGGGCCTCGACGGCTGGAAGAAAGTGGCCGAGACCCTTTCCGCCGCCGATGCCAAACTGAAGCCCGCGGGGATGCGCGCAGGATTCCATAACCATCAGCTCGAGTTCACACCCATCGACGGCAAACGGCCCATGGAAGTGCTGGCCGACAATACACCGAAATCGGTGGTGCTCCAGCTCGACCTCGGCACCTGCGTCGAGGCCAAGTCCGACCCCGTCCTCTGGATCAACCAGCACCCCGGCCGCATCCAGTCACTGCACTGCAAGGACTGGAAAGCTGGCGAAGGCTACAAAGTGCTGACCGGCGAAGGGTCGGTGCCGTGGAAGGCTGTCATCAAGGCCGCCGAAAAGAAGGGTGGCGTCGAGTATTACCTGGTCGAGCAGGAAGGCAGCCGACTGCCGCCCATGGAAACCGCGAAGGTGTGCCTCGAAAACTGGAAAAAGCTTAAGGCGTAATCCCGCGCCCGGTCACCAGGTAAACGGCAAAGGAGCCGAGCCAGTGACCGCCCTCGTAATGCTCGCCGGTGACCGCGGCCAGGCCCGCCTCGCGGTGCCGGCGAGCCAGTTCCAAAATCCCCGCCCGCCTTTTGTGTGACTGCGGCAGCTTCGACGCAATCCCCTCCAGCATCCACGCACGCGACAAGTTCAGCCCGTCCAGATGCGCCAACTGCCCGTCCGTGGGATCCGTCACCTTCTCGGGCGACAGCGGAATCTCCGGCAGAAACGCATCGAACCACCGCGCGAACTCCGCCGCCGGAAGCACCCGTCGAACCGCATCGGCTTCCGCGAGACATGGCGACAGAAAATCCTGACCCGACGGTTCATAGCGGACCGGACAAGCCGTGTCTTTCAGATAAAACTCACGAATTTTCCGCTCCACCAGCGCTTGAAATTCCGGCTGCAACGCGGCCGAATCGAACATTAACCCAAGCGCAAAAGCCGACTGCGAGTGCACCCCAGTCCGCTCCGGGTGCGACAGCTTCGGCAGCCACGCCCCGAGCCGTTCCCGCACAGCCGCCTCCAGCGGAGCCAAAGCCGCCGCCCACCGCCGAGCGTCCGCATCGTCCCACTCCCGCAGTTCCTGTCCGAGTTGCAGCAGCCACGCCAGGCCATACGGCCGCTCAAACGTGGCCCGCCCCGACCCGCGCACATACGCCACCTCAGCCGCAATCTTCTCCGCAGTGAGATGCCGCGCGAGCACGTCCCGGGCCTTGCCCGCAAACGGAGCCTGACGGAACGTACGCGCCAGCCGCGCCAGCAGCCAGTGCCCATGCACGGACGAGTGCCAGTCGAAGCACCCGTAGAACGCCGGGGTCAGCGCACGAGGCGGCAGCGCGTCCTTATCCGAATTCATCACATGCGCGATCTTGTTCGGATACTCCTTGTCGACACAATTCAGCGCCAGTTTCGCGAACCGCCCCGCCGCATCCACATCGATCGTCGCAGCCATGGCCAGCAGCACCGGCACTATCATGGCCGGCGTCCTCCCCGCAAATACTTATTCCAAATCGCCAGAATTTCCCCAGCAGCCTTGAGAAAATCCCCGGATTTCACCTTCGATCCCTCGATGTCTTCCCACTGGTGCAGTGGATACTCGTAGATGGAACCCTGCACCCACGACACCCCGCGCCGCCGAATAAACCGCGCAATAATCTCCACATCGAAAATCCAGCGCGACAGAAACGGATCACGCAGCACCTCGCGAAAATCGTCCGACACCCGGAACAACTTCGCTCCACACTGCGTGTCGTAAACAGGCAATTCCAACACGTTCGAAACCACCGTCGCAAACACCCGGCCCAGGTAGTGCCGCGCAACCCTCCGTTCGATCCGCCGCCCAAGCAGCTTCACCCGAGCCCCAAACACCATCTGCACCTGCGCATCCGTCTCCAGCACAGTCAACAGATCCGCGACAGCCTCCAGAGGCGTCGCCAGATCCGCATCCCAAAAGCCCGTGACTTCGGCCCCGAGTTCGGTCACCGCGTAGTTCATCCCGAACCGGACCGCGTCCGCCTTACCGGAATTCGGCTTCTTCGCCAAAACCACCGCGACATCGCCCACCTCCGCCCGCAGCGATTCCAGGACGCGCAGCGTCTCATCACCACTTCCGTCGTCGACGAAAATCATGCGAAATCCCGGCGGACACGCGCGTAAAAATGCCGCATACACCGGGACATTCAAACGTTGAGCTTCGTTATAACAGGGGACAACCAGGGCGCACCGGCCCCACAGTTCAGGCACCAGTGCAATTCTATCGCGCGCCAACAGACTGAATCTGAACCAGCTTCGGCGAAGCCTGCGGAGTCGCGAAACTGAGCACGTCCATCGGGCATACCGTCACGCAAATCCCACACCCAATACAAGAGCTGTTGCCGTTCGTCAGATCCTCCTGCTTCAGCGCGAACCGCATCACGTCGATCCCGACCTGACAGTACCGCGAGCACTCGCCACACGCAATGCACTTGTCGTTCGACGCAATCGCAAACCGGTTCACACGCAGGCGAATAAACACCTTGCTGAACAGTTCCATCATCTTCGCCAGAGGGCACCAGTAACGGCACCAGATCTTGCCACCGAAGAACGGATACAGAGCCACCGGGATGATGCCAACCAGCCATGTGTCGACCACCAGCTTGTACCAGACAAGCGCCTTCTGCGCGCCCGGCTGGAATGCCTTGAAGAGGTCGTGCCCAACGATCGCTACGGTGATCAGCGCCGCAGCCGCCAGCACGATCATATTCATGCGCTCCCACCGGATTGACGCGTCGCCCTTCGGCGCCAGGTGCCGCCACCGGTCCCCCAGCGTCTCAGCCAGCCCGCCGCACCCGCAGATCCAGGAGCAGTAGCGCTTCCCATGAAACAGCACCAGCAGCGGGATCAGCCCGAAGCTCAGCACCACGCCCCAGACCACCCACACCTGGTTCGGGTCGCCGAAAAACGTATAGAAAAACAGGGGCCACGCATAAATCAGCCCATACGACCGCCACGCATTTGCCGCGAATCCCGGGTCAGCCGCCAGCTTCGCCCCCACCCACTGATTGGTGACAGCCGACTGAAACAGATACTCCGGAATCAAAAAGAAGAAAATCCACTGAAATCCGATCAGCGACACATACCGCCAAATCTGGAACTTATCCCGCCTGTCGAAACCCCACCGCTTCATGGCCGCGGCTCCGAACACCGTCATCACTGCGGTGTAGAGCACGGTGTACCAGAACGACCACGGCCGCCCCCCAAAAGCAAGCGCCTGCGCGCCCCACCCCGTAAACGGCCAGAACTCATACCCAGGAGCCTGCTTGGCCCCGTAAATGGTGTACGAGACGGCGAACACACCCGCCAGCACGGCCCATCTCTTCCAGTTCCACTCGCCTTCCAGCCGTATCCCAAGCGCCTTCAAAAACTCCCGCGGCGGCTCCGACCCGATCAGCACAAACGCGTGCGAGCACGGGACCGCAACCCCGTCCACCTGACACACGCCAGGAGCGAAACCGGTGACCTTCGCCCCCAGCCGCACCTCGACGTCCGAAGTCGTGCGCAAGCGGCGTGCATTCTCCTTCGTCAGCCGGGAAAACTCAGTGCCTCGATGCAGCAGAGTAACGGAAGCGCCCGCCTCGGCCAGAGCGATTGCCGCCTCGGCAGCGGAGTTCCCGCCACCCACCACCACCACCCGCTCGCCCGAATACTTCTGCGTCTGGAACAAGCGGTGCTGCACGAATCCCAAATCCTCGCCCGCCACCCCAAGCCGCCGCGGCGAGCCGAACTTGCCGGTCGCCACCACCACGTGCCGAGCCCGGTAGGACGCGGCACTCGTCCGCAGCACCAGCATCCCGCCTTCGCGGCGAAGTGCCTGAGCCGCCTCGCCCTCATGCACCGCCAGACCCGCGGCGGCAACGGCCGACCGCCACGACGCCACCACGTCATCCTTCACAGCGGCCTCAAGCGGCAGCCGTCCCGCTGCCGGCCGATCCTCCGGCTCCGTGTAGATCCATTTGCCTTCCGGCAGATTTGCGACCGTGCTCCCTACCCGGTCCTTCTCCAGAACCACGACTCGCCGGCCTTGTGCCTGTAGCTCCAGCGCGCAGTTCAGCCCGGCAGCCCCGGCGCCGATTACCACCGCGTCGTAGATTTCCGCCTCGGAAACCGCCGGAACACGCGCTAAAGCCACAGCGAGTTCGTAACCTTGCTCCATCGCCAGTTTCACCAGCGGCGAGCCCGCGAGGTCCCCAATCACGTACACCCCAGGCAGGTTGCTCTGAAACTGGCTGTCAACCACTGGCCGCAAGTCTGACATTGTGTGAAAAAGCCCCTTTCGATAGTAGGACGGAAGGAACCCGGATTAATCCGGGGAGAGATTTTTCCCGCTGTAGCCACTTAGGTGTTGTGCCGTTAATCCGAGCAGTCTCGCTGCTACTACTCGCCGCTTCGCTGGCAGCCGAATCCGGCGCCGGTGCGCGGTACATCGGCGGCACGGTAGCGGCTCTCACGACTGGCTCGGATGGCCAGATCCGCACCACGGACGATTTGTTCCTGGAGTTCCGCGCTTCCAAACGTCAGCTCAGCGTCAGTTACGACCGCATCAATCTGCTTGAGTACGGACAGACCGTGAACCGCCGGCTTGCGCTCGCCATGACGCTGTCTCCGCTGTTCCTGCTCTCCAAAAGCCGGCAGCACTTTCTCACGGTCGGCTACACCGATTCGGCAGGCAAGCAACAAGCAATGGTCTTCCGCGTCGAAAAATCTCAAATCCGGTCCGTTCTCGTCGCCCTCGAAGCGCGCACGGGCCTCAAGGTGGCTTATCAGGATGAACAAGCAAGAAAATCAGGAAGGGGATAACGTGACCCGATCCGTAATCGCCCTGGTCGCAGCCGTGGGCTGCTTCGGCGCAGAGCCAGCGCGGGATCCGCTGGTCGGGGTCCGCCGCGTCTTTGTGGACCGCCTTACCGGCGAAAATGCCACAACCGTTCGCGACATGATCGTAAACGCGCTCCAGAACTCCCGGACATTTCGAGTCACTGAGGATCTGGATAAGGCGGATGCCGTCCTGAAGGGCTCGGCTTCAGACGAGGTGTTCACAGAAACGCACCAGTCCAGCGAGGGTGTCCACGCCGGCGCCTCTCTTGGCTCAGGTTTAGGATCGTCGCGTAACCCCATCCCGCGCCTTAGCGCAACCGTGGGCGATCAGGAGTCGAGCCGCAGCAGTGAGCGCCGACACGAAGCCACCGCAGCGGTCCGGCTCGTCAGCAAGGATGGAGATGTCATCTGGTCCTCCACCCAGGAGAGCAGCGGAGCCAAGTTCCGCGGCGCGTCGGCCGATGTCGCCGACAAGGTGGTCCGGCAGTTGCTGGTCGACCTGGAACGCGCAAGCCGCCCCTACGCCTCGCAGCCCCGCGGCTCAGGCGTGACGCAGTAACAAGGTTTATCGATGTATCCGAACCTGCTTATTCGACGCCGACTCGCCGCGAAGAATCTCCACGTTCCGCTTCGCAACGCCGAAAAACGCGGCGAGCAACTGGCAGACCGCGGCGTTGGCCTTGCCCTTTTCGGGCGGAGCGGTCACTTTGAGTTTAAGGGAGCCGTCGTCCAAAAGGCCCACAATCTCGTCCTTCGCCGCTTTTGGAGTCACTTTCAGCGCCAGCGTTATGCTGCCCTCTTCCCGAAGGCGACCGCGGAGACTGTCGACGGTCACAGCTTGTGCCAGAACGTCTCACCGGCCGCCACGCCGGTGCGCGGAACTTCGCGGAGAATGGGTTCCTCGGGTCTGCCCTGGGCATTCAGAAAGAAAGCGCCGGACAGTCCCCGAACCTCGCAGCTTCCACTGCTCTCCGGGCGTTTCAGTTTGCACTGGAAGCCGATCGCCTCTATCTGGGCTCGCCGGGTCGCGGCCGGAAGCTCCACTGTGGTCCGAACCCAGCCCGTCCGGTCGATCCCGAAGGTCAACTGACCCAGATCGCTGGCAAACTCGCGCCCGTCCGTCAGCCGAACCCGAACTGCCAGCGCTGTCCCATCGTTCGCGGCTGAGTAGTCGACGTAGAGATAGTTTCTCGGATCGGAGATCTTCTCCCCGTCGACCGTACCGAACGGGCGCAATTTGTTCTCGCGGACCAGTTCCTTTGCCATGACCGTCCAGGTCACCGGGTACCGGTCCATTACGCTTTCCCTCGAAGCCACACTCAAATTCACGAAAATCGGTGCGATCTGGAATCGCAGCGGTGAGGTACCGTCAGACGGACCGAATGTGTTGTTGTTCGTCACCGGCATCAGCAGCGGATGGAAGCCCTCCATCGGCCCCGCCCACTCGGTATCCACATGATTCGGTCCCTGGATGATCGCCGGACCCGGCTTGCCGCTCGCGTCCAGGTAGACGCGATACATGTACTCGATGTCCGTGGTTCGACCCCATCGAGCCATCAGCGCCCTCGAAGACGTCCCGCCGTCTTCGTTCGAGTAGATCGCCGAGTACTGCAGATACGTGCTCTTGTCCGACTGCAGCTTCTCGCAGTAGACGATAGTCGGCACATCGGAAAACTTGCCGACGGTGTTCTTCCGCGCAAACAGGACAGGAGCGCTGGCCTCCGGATCGAACTGGCCGAATTTTTCAAAATGAACCGAATTGACCTCGACGCCCGTGCCCGCGGCCGAGTGCGTCTCGTCGCGCGTAACGCTCAGGGTGTGCTTGCCTGCATCGAACTGGCCCAGAAACACACGATATGGGGTGACCGTCTCGCCGCCGTAAAGAATCACATGGTGCGGAACACCACCATCGGACTGCATCACCGCGACCGCAGCCTCGCGACCCGCCACGGCCCAGTCAGCCCCAGGCGACCGAATCTCGATCTGCGCCACCACGCCGCCCGCCGTTTTCAGCTCGAACGGAAATGTGTCGGCTGCCAGCGCCGCCACCGTGAACAAAACGAACCCAAAAGCCAGTCTCACGGGAACTCGATGCTCGCGATCACCATGGAAGGCATGGCCTGATTCCACTGGGGCGGAATCCCCTCGAACGGAAGCCGAAACTCGCGCGTGTCGCCCGGCTTCAGCTTCGCCTTCACAATCGGAAGCCGCTCCCGGGCTACTTCCGTGCCGAATGGATCGTAGAAGATACAGGTGAGTTCGGCACGCGTGACTGCCCTGTCGCCGGCATTCTGGATCTTGCCCACGATCTCCACCAGATCGCCACCCGCGTAGCTGACGGAGGCCTTCATTTTGACTTCCGACAACTTGAGATTCTTCGTGTAAGCCTTCGCTTCTTCCGTTGTCGGCTTCGGACGCGCCGGTTCTCTCGGCTGGCTGGCATACCACCAAAAGCCGCCCGCGGCGGCAATCGCCAGCATCAGCACAATCACCAGCGGAGCACTGACTGAAACAGACTGCTTCGTCTTATTGGCCACTGACCGTCATCTCCCGAATCATCAGCGTAGGCGAAGCCATCGAGCTCCGAAACTCCAGATCCGAGCCGATCGCCTCGATGCCCATCAGCATTTCCTGCAGTGTACCGGCGATGGTCACTTCCGAAACAGGGAAGCTCAGCCTGCCGTTCTCGATCCACAAACCGGCCGCGCCTCGCGAGTAGTCGCCCGTTACCGTATTCACGCCAAACCCGATCAGTTCGGTGACGTAGAAACCGTTCTTCACCGAGGCAATGATGTCCTCAGCGCTTTGGTCTCCCGCCTCGAAAAACAGGTTGCCGTTGCCGACACCGGCGTTCCCGGTGATGCCCCGTGAAGCATTCCCTGTGGTCCGCAACCCTAATTTCCGCGCCGTGTAGGAGTTCAGCAGCCAGCTTCTCAGAATGCCCTTCTCAATCACCACGGTACGCCGCGACGGCACACCCTCATCGTCAAATGGTGTAGAGCCGAACAGCCCCGGGATGGTAGCGTCGTCGATCAGCGTCAATTTCGTGCTGGCCACCTGCTGTCCCAGTTTCTCCGCCAGGAACGATTCGCCACGGTAAATGGAGTCCCCGCTGACAGCGTCGAAAATGTTGTCGATCAGCGACCGCGCCACGCGGGGTTCGAAGATCACCGGGACCTTCTGCGTCGGAACCTTCCGCGCACCCAGCCGCCGCAAAGCCCGTTCCGCCGCCCGCCGGCCCACCGTATCCGGATCGTCGAGCTGATCCGGAACCCGCGCCACCGAATACCAGTAGTCGCGTTCCATCGATCCATCCAGATGCGCCACCGGAACCGCGCTTATCGAGCAGCTGCTGGTCCGGTAGCTCCCCACAAAACCAAGCGAATTTGCGAACACGGTCTGCCCGGTGTGCGTGTCGAACGAGGCACCCTCGGAATTCAGGATCCTCGGGTCCACGGCAAAAGCCGCGGCTTCAGCCCTCCTGGCCTGTTCGATCTTCCACTCCGTTGTCAGTTCCGCCACCAGCGGCGAGTACAGCTGTAAATCCGCAGTAACCTTCCCCAGTTCCTCCGGAGAAGGAAGTCCCGCATACGGATCGGCCGTAGTGATTTTGGCGAGTTGCAGCGCGGAATCCACCATCTTCCGGATTCCCTCCGCGGTCAAATCGGACGTGTACGCCGATCCAGTGTTGTGATCCACAAGTACCCGGACACCGGTACCGCGCGAGCCCGCTTCCGTAAGCGTCTCCACCTCACCCTTCCGCACATTTACTGAAAACTGATTCCCTTCGGAAACCGTACACTCCGCAGCGGTTGCGCCGCTGTCGAGCGCCATCTGGATCACTTTCCGTGCTAGAGATTCCAGTCCTTCGGCCGTCAAGCCGTCCCTCCCACAGTCATTCGATCCAGTTTAATTGTTGGAATTCCTACACCCACTGGAACACTCTGCCCTTCCTTGCCACAAATCCCGATGCCCTCGTCGAGCTGCAGGTCGTTTCCTACCATTGAAACGTATTTCAGTGCCTCAGGGCCATTCCCAATCAGAGTGGCGCCCCGAACCGGACGCGTAAGCTTACCGTCTTCAATCAAATAGCTCTCCGATGCGCTGAACACAAAGTTCCCGCTCGTGATGTCGACCTGACCGCCGCCAAAGTTGGCACAGTACAGGCCCTTCTTTACAGAGCGTATGATTTCGCCCGGATCGCTTTCGCCCGCCAACATAAATGTGTTGGTCATCCTGGGCATGGGAATGTGCTGGTACGATTCCCGCCGGCCGCTTCCGGTGGAGCGCTGGCGCAGGATCTTGCCAGACAATTTGTCGGTCAGATAACCCCGCAGGATTCCGTTCTCAATCAGCACGTTGTGCTGTGTCGGGTTCCCTTCATCGTCCACATTCAGCGAACCCCGGCGGTTCGCGATCGTTCCGTCGTCCACCACCGTGCAGAGTTCGCTGGCAACTTTTTGACCCACCCGGTTGCTGAACGCCGACGTGCCCTTGCGGTTGAAATCCGCTTCCAGCCCGTGGCCCACGGCTTCATGCAGCAGGATCCCCGGCCACCCCGGACCAAGCACCACGGTCGTCTCACCCGCCGGAGCCGGAATCGCCTCCAGCTGCACAATGGCCTGTCGCGCCGCCTCCTGGGCGAAGTGCTCCGGTGTCTTCTCATTAAGGAAGAAGTCGAGGGAGACCCGTCCGCCACCGCCGGAGTAGCCCCGTTGCGATGCGGCGGACCCGTCCCGGGCCAGCGCAGCCACACTCATTCGGGCAAGCGGTTGTCTGTCGAAGCTTAAAGTGCCGTCGCTGGTGGCCACCAGAACGTGCCGAAGGTTGTCGGCGTAGGTGGCCTGAACCTGAAAGATCCGCCTGTCAGCGTCACGGGCTGCCTTGTCCGCCCGCTTCACCAGAGCTACACGGTCGACAAGGTCGGTTTCGTTGGGCGACACCAAAACAGGGTACAGGTTTCCGCCCCGCAACTCCATCAGCGGTACTTTCTCAACCGTCGATGGCCCACGAGCGATAAACGAAGCCACTTTGGCGGCGTTGCGAATCCGCTTCGGCGAGAGATCGTCACTGTAAGCGTAGCCCGTCCGTTCGCCCGCAATCACCCGTACGCCGATTCCCATGGAGACGCCCTGGGTAGCGCTCTTCACTATCGATTCGTCGATGCTGATAGCGCTGGTTGCCAGATACTCAAAGTAAAGGTCGGCGTAATCTCCGCCCATCGCCAGTGCTTCGGACAGATAGTTTTCCAGGTCATGTTCTGTCAGCCCGAAACGAGTGGCAAAGAACGAGTCGCGAAACGCCATGATCACAGGGTAGCAAGCTACAGATTCAGCCGCTCACGTAGTTCCTTCACTCTGTCACGTGACACTGTCAGTTCCGTCCTTTTGGGGTCGTCGAGCCGCACCAGGACTTTGCCACCAAACCAGTTGTGCATTTCCGCTATATGGTCCAGATTGATCAGGGTCGACCGGTGAATTCGCAGAAATTTGGCCGGGTCCAGCTTCGCTTCCAGCTCCACAATGCTGCCATCGACGCAGAATTCCCTGGCGGGGGTCGACGCGAATGTAAGCTTGTCCTTCGCATAGAAGTGCGTTACCTGACGCAAGTCGACAAATTCGATCCGCTCCCCCGTCCGCGACGGCAGTCGCGACGGGTAAACCGGGCGGGGGTCCAGCACGGATGTCAGCTTCCGAAGCAGTTCCTGGACATCTGGCTTCGTTTCGCCACCCGAGCGCATCCGCTCCAGCTTGCCCAGCGCCCGCTCCAGCTTCGAAGGCTCGACCGGTTTCAGCAGGTAATCGACGGAGTGCACTTCAAAAGCCCGCAGCGCGTGCTCGTGATACGCCGTAGTGAACACGACCAGAGGATGCGATTCGCCCAGCCGCTGCAACAATTCGAACCCATTTAGCCCCGGCATCTGGATGTCGAGAAACAGAACGTCCGGCGCCAGCGCCAGTATTTCGCCGGCAGCCGCCACCGGGTCGACATTGCTCCCTGCGATTTCCACCCGGCCCGTTTCGCCAAGCATCCGGCTCAGACGGCGCAGCGCCAGTTCTTCATCATCCAGCAGGTACGCGCGCATACAGCCTGAACCTCACCATATTGTGCTCCACTTCCAGCCGCGCCGATGCACCAAAGATGGCCTCCAGCCTCGACTGCAGGAGATCGAGGCCGTGGCCCTGCGGCACGTCATTCAGAGAGAAACCGGGGCCGTCGTCCCGCACCTCGACACTGCCCTCCCGGACCGTGACCCAAATTGCCCCTCCCTGCATCCGGGGCGACACGGCGTACTTGATGCTGTTCTCCACCAGCGTCTGGATCGAAAGCGGCGGCACCTCGGTCTCTCCCAACTCAGCCGCGGCGTCGATCGAGTAGCGCAGGCGGTCACCGAACCGGGTCTTCTCTATCTCCAGGTAGTCGGCCACTACCTTCAGTTCCTTCGAGAGCGGAACAAGTCCAAGCTGATTCGAATCGAGAGAGAACCGCAGCAGCGACGAGAGGCGTTCAATCAGCCGCTCAGCCCGCTCCGGATCCTCGCGAATCAGGCACGACACAGAGTTGAGTGCGTTGAACAGAAAATGCGGGTGAATCCGGCTTTCCAGCGACGACAGCCGAGCCTCGGCCGCCAGCTTCTCAGCCCGCTCCCGCCGCAGTTCGCCGGTGCGCAATTCCAGCTCCGTGGCGCGCAGTTGCGAGCGCGCATTCTCAACCAGTCCCGATACAATCCCGACAGCCAGCGACACGGGAATGCAGACCCTGAGCGAACTCTTCGCAATCGGCAGCAACTGGGACCACGGCACGCCCAGCAGCGTCATCGCGAGCGCGGTACCAGCAATGCAACCGACGCTCGCACAGCACACCAGGATGGCCAGCAGCAGCGCCCAGGCAGACCAGGGCCGCTGGCTCTGCAGGCGCGGCCCCAGCCACATAAGGCTGAAGTGAATCAGGATACCGATGCAGGTGCTGTACGACAGGGAGAACACTGTCGAATTGAGCAATTGCTCCAGTTCGATGCGCCGCGCGAACATCAGGTACATCAGCGGAACAGAAAGCCCGCCCACCGTGCTGAAGACCAGCGTTCGCTTCCACGTCACCATTCGCTATTTCTCCGTATGGCAGCCAACGCACCGCGTCTCAGCCACGGCCAGCGGCATCCGAGTCTCCAGCCACTTCGCCGCCCGCTTCGCATAGACCGAACCGGGGAGTTCCTTCTGAACACGCTCAAACATCGCGGCAGCCTTCTCATTCTCTCCCGTCCGGCTGTACGCGTCGGCGAGTCCGAACAGCAATTCGCCCTTAGGGTGCGTGCCCACACTCGCCCAGCTCGACGCCTGCAGCTCCAGGACATGCTCGTAGTCGGCAACCACGCGGCCCAGCAGCGCTTTCTTCTGGTCGGGTGGAACGAAATGCGACACCGCCTGCATCACCGCCGCGCGAGGTACGCGAACCGCAACCTGATCCGGCGCCAGTGCCACCGCCTCGTCCATGTTCTTCAGTCCGGCCATGTACATCTCGATGCCCTTCGCCCGGTCGGTTCCCATCAGTTGAGCCGCCTGTGTCATTTGTCCCGAGCCGTACCAGACGCGCGCTTCGGCATGTTTCGGGTCGGCTGCGAGCACCTTCTCACAATCCTTCATTCCGTCGGCCAACGCAGCCCCGTCCCCGGCGAACCCTGCGAAGAACTTGTTCCGTACCTGGTGATCGAAGCGCTCAGCGCTGAATACAACCGCGGCCAGTGCGGCGGTCATGAGAATAACGTTTCTTGCGAGCATGTTGGCTCCTCCGAACACGAGTTTGCGGCCGGAGGGCCCTGCTACGCCGCTGCTTTCCGACGAACCGTGGAGATTTCCCGACGAGCCGTCAGAAAACGCGATTCTGCCGTGCCCATCGGTTCAGGAGCGCCTGAGCATACCCCGCAAATAACGCATGACGGTATCGGCGATCAGTTCATGCCCTTCGGCTGTCGGATGAATCCCGTCTCGCTGCATCAGCCCCTGACGAGTCGCGATCTGGTCTCGAATGGAACTCATCAGAAACGGAATCAGCGGCACTTTGTATTTCGCCGACAGATCCGTGTACATCGCCTCAAAGGACTTGATGTAATCCGGGCCATAATTCGGCGGCAGCGTCATCCCCGCAAGCAGCACCTTCGAGCCCACCTTTTGCGCGCGCAGAATCATTTGCTCCATGTTGGCTTTCGACCTTGCGACTGGAATCCCGCGCAGCCCGTCGTTACCGCCGAGTTCGATAACCAGCACCGCCGGTTTGAAGGAAAGGGCATGGTTGATCCTGCCCAGGCCGCCCGTGGTCGTATCGCCGCTTACCCCGAGATTCACCACCCGATATCGCGATCCGTCTTTGTCCAGCCGGCGCTGCACCGCATCGGGAAAGCTCTTACCCTGTGCGACACCATACCCTTCAGACAGGCTGTCGCCCAAAAACACGATTGTGGGCCGAACGTCCTGAGTCTGAGCTGCCAGCAGCCACGTCAGAAGATAGAGAAACATCTGCATGATTGACGTACAGGGCCTCACCAAAGTTATAGAAACCGGAACGCACCGGGTCGAGATCCTGCGTGGGATCGACCTGTTCGTCCCCAAAGGACAGTTTCTCGCGATCACCGGAGCATCCGGAAGTGGCAAGAGCACGCTGCTGGGACTGATGGCGGGGCTCGATAATCCGACAGCCGGCTCCATCAAACTGGACGGCGAAGAAATCGCCGGATTGTCGGAAGACAAGCTCGCCGTCGTACGAGGCCGAAAGCTTGGGTTCGTTTTTCAGAATTACCAGCTCATCCCGACCCTCACCGCCGAAGAGAACGTCCTTCTCCCCTGGGAGCTGACGGGCGGTGACGGCGCAGGACGTGAACGCGCTCGCCAGCTACTGGCCGACGTCGGCCTCGGCGAGCGCATGGATCACTATCCCGTCCAGCTCTCCGGCGGCGAACAGCAGCGAGTGGCGGTTGCCCGAGCCTTTATGGTGCGCCCACCCATCCTTCTCGCCGATGAGCCCACCGGCAACCTCGATTCGGTGAACGGCCGTCACATTCTGGAGCTGCTGCTCGGCATGAACGTCCGGGAAGGCACAACGCTGGTGCTGGTGACGCACGATCCACAGCTCGCCGAGCGCGCGCAGCGTCGGATCGTGATCGAGGATGGCCGCATGGTGGCGGACGTGGCCGCATGACCGGAACCGCGGTCAAGATCGCCTGGCGCGACCTTCGCGCCTCGTGGAGCAAATTCCTTTTCGTCATTCTCGCCGTAGCCGCCGGCGTCGGCGCACTCACCGGTGTGCGCGGCTTCACCGAGTCGTTCCGCGGCATGCTTACGCGCGAGGCCCGGACCCTGATGGCAGCCGACGTGTTCGTGCGCATCTTCTCGGCGCCCAGCCCGGAGCAGGAAGCGCTTTTGCAGGCCATGGCGCAGCGGGGCATCGTCATGACGCGCATCACGGAGACGCTGACGATGGTCGCGTCGGACCCGGTGCCGGAACCCGCGCTGGTCACCGTCAAGGCGCTCGACCCCACGCTTTATCCGCTCTACGGCGAGGTGACGCTGTCGCCCGAGATCCCGCTGCGGTCCGCCGTGACTGACAACTCGGTGGTCATCTCAGACGATCTGAAGCAGCGACTGCGCGTTGAGGTTGGGCAGAACGTCCGCGTAGGCGGCCAGCCGTTCCGCGTGGCCGGAATTCTGGTGAAGGAACCCGACCGCATGTCGGGCAGCTTTAGCGTCGGGCCACGGCTGATGATCACACGCGGCGGACTGGAGCGGACCGGCCTGATCGGCATCGGCAGCCGAGCCTCGCAGCGCATCCTCTTCCGCCTCACCGGCGATTACCACCCGGTGGAAGCTGAGCTGAAGAAGGCGTTCCCTGAAGGCCTCATCGTCAACTATAAAGAGCTGAACCCGAACGTGCAGCTCGGGCTGCAACGCGCCACTTCGTTCCTCAGCCTGGTGAGCCTGATCGCACTCATCGTCGGTGCGATCGGCGTCGCCACCGCCATGCATGCGCACCTGCAGACGCGCATGGATTCGATTGCGGTGATGAAGTCGGTTGGCGGCAAGTCGGGGCAGATCCTGCGCATCTATCTGGCACAGACCATCATGCTGGGGCTGGCCGGAGGGGTGGTCGGCGTGGTGTTTGGCATTGCCGTGCAGGGCGTCTTCCCTGCCCTTCTGGAGAAGTTTCTGCAGGTGAAGCCGGAGGTGGTGTTCACTCCGGCGTCCGCACTTCAGGGTATGGCGCTGGGGCTGCTGACCACGGTCCTGTTCACGCTGCCGCCGCTGCTTGGGATTCGGGAGATCCGACCCTCGCTGATCCTGCGCCGCGATATGACCGAAGTCCGTGCGCCGCTGCTGGTGCGGCTGCGCAAGAGCGCCTCCGCTCTCGGCATGGGCTTGCTGATGTGCCTGGCACTGGCTGTTGTGGCGGCATCGCTGGTCACGGGCTCGCCCCAGGAAGCCGCGCGAATCGGTGGAATTTTCGTTGCCGGCCTGGTGGTCAGCCTGATTGTGCTGACGGCGACAGGATCGCTGCTCCTCGCCGGTCTCAAGCTGTTCGCCGCGCGTACCAAGGGTCTGCCGACCACCGCTCGCCACGCCATCGCGAACCTGCACCGGCCCGGCTCGCAGTCTCGGGCCGTGCTCACCGCGCTCGGCGTCGGCGTCATGTTCACGCTGACCGTGTACCTGGTGCAGCGAAGCGTGCTCGATGAGATTCGCCGAACCGCGCCTCCGGGCATGTCCAACGTGTTCTTTCTCGACATCACGCCCGACCAGAAGGACGAACTGGCCGCGGTCGTTCAAAAGTGGCCAGGCGTGTTGCGCGAGCCCGAGGTGATCTCGACTGTTTCCTGCCGTCTGGTCGCGGTCAACGGAATACCCGTCGAACAGCTTCCCACCTCGGGCGGGATGCGCCGGTTCCGCATGGCCCGGACCATCAGTTCCGAAGCCACAATCCCCGCCGGGGTCAACATCGTGCGAGGCGCGTGGTGGACCAATGCAGCCGAGCCGCAAATCTCCATCGGTCAAAATGCCGCCAGGGTCCTGAAGGTCGAGCCCGGCGGGACGATGACGTGGGATGCGTTCGGCAAACGAATCACCGCCAAAGTCGCCGCAATCCACCGTGCGGACGAGCAGCGCCTCCGAGGCATGGTCGAGTTCTACATGACCCCCGGCGCGCTGGAAGATATGCCGTCTGTCTACTACGCCGGAGCGCGTATCAAGCCCGAAGCAGTCGGCGGCTTGCAGCGCGTTCTGTATGAGAAGTTCCCGACAGTGACCGTGATCAACGTGGCCGAGATCCTCGACCGCGTGCAGGAAGTAGTAGATCAGGTCGCTCTGGTGATTCGTTTCATTTCCGCCTTTGCGATTCTGGCCGGAGCCATCATCCTCGCCTCCAGCGTCGCCGGAACTCGCTTCCGACGCGTGCGGGAAATGGCGATCTTCAAGGCGCTCGGCGCAACCCGCCAGCGCATTGCGGCGATGTTCTCAGCCGAGTTCCTGATCCTCGGCACCGTCGCAGGTCTGATGGGCAGTCTGCTGGCGACCGCCTTCACATGGCTGGTCCTGAAGAGATTCTTTGAAGAGACCCCCTTCCGGGTCGACTTCGCGGCTGTCGGCGTCAGCATCCTGCTGACAGCGGTAATCGCGGCGATCTCGGGCTGGCTGGCAATATTCCGGGTGTTAGAGCAGAAACCGCTGGAGGTACTGAGGGGCGAGTGATTCGCCCCTCGGCGTGAATGGACTAGTTGTTGATCCGAACCACTTCGCCCGGCTTGATGCCGTTGGCGACCGCCACCTGTAAGGAATTGCGAAGACCCGTCGAGATGGCGCGGCGTTCCCAGTTCTCGCCGATCTGAACCTGCACGTACTCCTTGCCGTTATCTTCGATAATCGCGGCGATCGGAATGATGGTCTGGTTCTGGGCAATTCCCACGGTCACATCGGCACCGGCCGAGAGATCGGGAATCAGCCGGGGGTCGGAGCCCTCAATGGTCAGACGAATCGGAACGTTGCGGACGAAGTAGCTGTTGCGGTAGCCGCCGTTGGCCAGCGCGCCGATGCTGTGTACCGAGCCCGCGAACTGCAGGCCGGTGAAAGCGTCCAGCTTGATATTGGCAGTCTGGCCGATGCGGAAGTCACTGCTCTCCGCCTGATTGACCTGGCCTTCCACCTGCATTTTCTTCGTGTTCACGATCTTCAGGAAAGGCTGGCCCGGCGACAGGCGGTCGCCAACCTGCACCTGACCCATTTCACTGCCGCGCCAGATCTGCTGCATGACAACCAGTCCGTCCATAGCCGCATGGACTGTAAAGGCCGTAGTGTCGCGCTTGTGGCGGTCGCGGTGGCGGGTGTGGCGAAGCAGCGTCAGATCCAGGATCTTGATCTCAGCCGCCTGGGATTTCTTCTTCTCCGGAACGTCGCCCTGCAGTTCTTTGTATCTTGCATCCGTCTCGTCGACGGTCAGCTTCAGGAGCTGGCGCTGAATATCGGTCTGCGTTTCCGAACCCTTGTAATCGAGGGTGGCCTTGTCCATCGACGCCTTTGCGATTCGAAGGCTCTGGTTCAAATTCTCCAGTTCGATCGAGTGCTCGGCCTTGCGCTTGCGAATGTCGGCCTGTGCCGTTTCGATGGTGTCGTTCAGGTCGTCGATGTGATCCAGAATGCTCTGCGCGTCGATTCGCGCCACCAGGTGGCCCTTCTTAACCCACGAACCTGGCGTAGCCAACTCCATCAGGATCATTTCCCGATTCGCATCGGGACCGCGCATCATAGGCGCAGTCACATTCAGGTAGTCGGTTGCCGCGGTCTGCCCGGTGACCCGGATCGTGTGCTGCAGGTTGCCAGTGATCGCCGAGGCGGTCTTAATCACAACGGGCGCACCGGCAGTCTGTTTGACAGGCTCCTTCCGGGTCGCCATATAAATTCCGGCGGCTGCCACCACGGCCAGCAAAAGCAGCCAAAGCAGCCATTTCCTCGACTTTTCCTGGGGTGGAGGCGCCGGGACAGCAACGGGCTTTAGCTTTGGATCCGGTACCGTAAGGGGCGTATGGGCTGGGGACATTCTTCGGGCCTCTGTTTTCACACGAACAACTGGTAGAGATGGCGCTGTTGGTCGTGGAAGGGTTACTGTCCTTCAGTATACTGAGGAATCTTCGATTTGGCAGGGGACCCGTGAGTTGATTATTTCCGACCTAACGGCGGTCGACGAAAAAACAGCCGAAAGGCGGCGGCGGCGAGCCCTGATCGCCTCCATGCTCGGCTTCGCGCTCGACGCCATGGATGTGCTGCTCTACGTGTTCGCGCTCCAAACCCTGCGCGCCGAGTTCGGCATGACGAATGCGCAGGCCGGCCTGGTCAGTTCCGTCACTCTGATTACTTCCGCGCTCGGAGGCATTGGGACCGGGATCCTGTCCGACCGCTTCGGCCGAAAACGCCTGCTGATCGCTACTATTCTCCTGTACTCACTCGCTTCGGCGGGTACTGCGCTGTCTCATTCCTTCTGGGAACTTGTGTTCTGGCGCGGAATGGTAGGAATCGGCCTCGGCGGGGAATGGTCGGCCGGCGCGACTCTGGTCGCCGAATCATTCCCCGCGGCACGGCGCCAGCGAGCCATCTCCATCATGCAGTCTGGCTGGTCCATTGGATACATGATGGCCGCCGTGGTAAGTGGGTTCGTTTTGCCTCGGTTCGGCTGGCGAGTGCTGTTCCTGGTCGGCCTGGCACCGGCGCTCCTAACCATCTTTGTGCGAAATGGCGTCGAGGAGCCCGTGGTCTGGCAGCAGCAGCGCAAAGAAAAACGCGGCGGGGACTTTTGGGCGATCTTCCGTCCGCCGCTGGGCGCGATCACCTTCCGCGCCACCGCGCTTGCCTCGGCCGCGCTGCTCGGATACTGGGGCCTGTTCACGTGGGTTCCCGGATTTCTGTCGGCTCCCGTCTCGGCAGGCGGAGCCGGGGTCAACATCTTTAGCTCGAGCCTCTGGATTTTCGTGATGCAGGCGGGCGGGTTCGCCGGATACATCAGCTTCGGCTTTCTCTGCGAGCGCTTTGGACGCAAGCAGGTGTTTACGGCATACGTGGTGTCGGCGGCCATTCTGACTCTGCTGTACGGCAGTCTTCCAGGCTGGGGCCTCACCGGCTGGCTGCTACCACTCGGCCCGCTGGTTGGATTCGCGGGAACTGGATTCTTCAGCCTCTTCGGAGCGCTTCTGGCCGAGCTTTACCCCACCGAAGTGCGCGGCGCCGGGCAGGGATTTTGCTACAACTTCGGAAGAATGTTGTGCGCGGCTGCTCCGTGGAGCATCGGAGCGCTGGCCGATTCGTACGGCATTGGTGCGGCTTTAGGCCTGAATTCGGCCTTTTTCCTGCTTGCGGCAGTGTTGATCCGCTTCTTGCCTGAGCACAAAGACGCATCACTCGCAAATTGACAACTGCATGTTGCTTTTCGAGTATGACAGCCTTATGTTAAGCTGTAGTTGCTTCCCATGGCCCGCGCCTTTGCAACCCGGTCCTCGGAAACATCAATCCCCACGGAGTAGAAAACACACTATAGAATGAGTTGCACCGTTTTCCTCGGAAACCTGCCGACCTGGGTGACCGCAGACGATATCAAGTCCTGGCTAGGCGCCGAGAATTTGGTAGTCGATTCGATCAAGGTCATCCGCAACCCCGAAACTCAGGAATCCAAAGGCTTCGCTTTTATCGAAGCTCCGAACGGCGAGGAGATGCAGTCGATCATCCGCCGATTTGACCGTGCCCCGCTGGAAGACCGCCTTCTTCGCGCCAACCCTGCTCAGCCGCCGCGCGGCAAGGTTGGGGGTCCCGCGGTGAAGCCCGGTGTCACCGCACCGGCCGCAGCCGCCGGTGGTCCGCCCGCCGTCTCTGCTACTGGCCCGACTCCGACTCCGACTCGGGAACGCCGTCCTGCTGGCGCTGGCGCCGGGGCGGGAAAGAGCCGCAGCGGTGGTAAACGCGGAGCGCACTCACAGAGCGCATTCGCAGAAGAACTGGCGAAAGCCCTGTAAACCCTAAGACCGTGTACATCGTGAACGTCCACCCAGGCCGGCGACCTGAATAAGAAATAGTTGCCGGCTTTCCTCCCCGCTTCCCTTCCCCTCCGTCTATCCTCTTATCGCGATCCGGAAGGCCGCCGCGTGAGATCCATGTCCAGTGCCGCACCCTCTGCAACCGATACGGTCTGCAACAGCATCGCCTCATCCGGCACGTTCCCCTCGTACACTTTGTAGCTTCCGGGCGCGAGCCCCTGCATCTGAAAGTTGCCCTGCGGGTCCGCGTGGGCAAAGTTTCCGCCGCCAAAACGCGGGTCCATGCCGTCTCTCACGAACACGTACATCAGACCCGGATTGCCCCTGCCCTTCACGCTGGCTGTCCGGGTGCTGACGATCACACGGATCGGTCCCGCCACACCGTTCGTCGTGTCCAGAGTCTGACCAGGCAGCGGCTGCCCGCCCACCTCAATGGCACGCAGATAAATACCAGGCCCAAATACCTGGATCCGCCATATCCCGGCTGGTGTGTTCTTCATCACAAAGCTCCCGTCAGGCTGCATCTCGACGCGCGGCGGAGGGGCGCCACTCGACTGCTCGTCCGGCATCGTCTGCACCTGCACCTGCTGCGGAGGAACCGCGCGGTCCCCTTCAATCACCACCATTCCCGGAATATCGACCGCTTTCTGCAGAACAAGGTTTACCTGTAAAGACCTGTCCGTGACTTCAATCGGCAGCCTCGCGTTCAACGTCGGAGTGTTCGAGTCTGTTGCATGCTGAATGGCGGACAACACGTGGCTTCCCGGAAACACGTTCTGTATCTCGAAGGTGCCAGTCGCCGGATCCACGCGCCCACCTCGGAATGCAAAGCCGAATCGCTCCTTCGGATTGCTCAGCACAACGGAGAGGTTCCGGTTGCCCGACGTCTCAAAGCCACTGAGCTTCCCCGATACGCTGAACACGCGCGCGGGCTTGAGCTGGAAGTCGACCCCGGTGCGCTCCACGCCCGGCGCAAACTCGAGCGGTGTCGCCGCGGCCGCGTCGGCCGATTGCGGGTAATACTGCACCGGATAGCTGAGGCTGGGCGGAGGCGGAGGGCCTGCGGAAAAGGGACGCGGCTGAAAAATCGGGCGCATGCACTGCGCAAACACCAGATACCTGCCGGCCGTAAATCCCCAGAGGCGGTATTCACCCCGCTCATTGCTGACCTCACTACTCATGCCGTTCATCCCTGCTGGTGAGCCTTCCGGAGCTCGCACTTGCGCCGAGCACCCGGCGATGGGGTCGCCATCCTCGTCTACAATGCGCCCCGTAAGCGATGCGGGAGGCACCAGCGCCACAGTCACGCGCGTGGTCTCCCCAGCTTTGACCTCTGTCTCCACGACTACTGGCCCGGTGCGCCCCACGGGGTAGCGTGTGTGAAACGCCTGAACCGCATAACGTCCAGGCGGCAGATCTCGAAGGACGAAGCTGCCGGAGGAGTCAGTGGTGGAAATCGAGGGCTGACCCATTCCGCCGCCCGACATCATCCCGCCCGGCATCAGGCCGCCGACTATCACGCCGTTGGTGCCTAACACCCCTGTCGACCGTACCGAGCCCATCCTGCTGGCGG
>Ga0163150_10001836_pt1 | contig 34570 bp, 37 predicted proteins | sample OliLakLV19P2IB_FD_148628 | JGI IMG/M metagenome (GOLD analysis project Ga0163150, IMG submission 148628) | Freshwater microbial mat bacterial communities from Lake Vanda, McMurdo Dry Valleys, Antarctica - Oligotrophic Lake LV.19.P2.IB | ecosystem: Environmental > Aquatic > Freshwater > Lake >... | reverse complement strand
AGTAAAGACAGCCGTAAAAGCGATTGCAAAAAGAACGTATGTAGAAGACACAAGAACATTAATTCACCTGGATGCAAGCCTTCCCATGTTTGGAAATGTGCCTTATGCGTTGAATGATTTTTCTATTCATAAACGAGATGTGGCTTCCATGATAAAGATTCATACCTATCTGAATGGTGAATTTTTAAATACTTATTGGGCAGATGGCCTGATAGTGGCCACCCCAACCGGCTCCACCGGGTATTCATTAAGCTGCAATGGCCCGGTTGTGTTTCCTGATTCAGGCAGTTTTGTAATAACCCCAGTAGCACCGCATAATCTTAATGTTCGCCCAATTATTGTCCCGGATAACAATATCATTTCTTTTGAAATTGAAAGCCGGGCAGATGAAATCATCTGTGCCCTGGACTCCCGGCGACAGATCATCAGCAAAGATGTGCAGCTGGCGATAAAAAAAGAGAGTTTTGACGTAAAGCTGGTCCGCCTCAGCGAAAATAATTTCCTGCAAACTCTCCGCAATAAACTGACCTGGGGATTGGACAAACGAAACTAAAAGCCTAAAGGGCCGGACCAGAATTATGTCCGTTTCATTTTCTCCCAGACCCGGCAAAAGCACTATTTGTGTAATTTCTGGCCACAAATAAAAGAAAATAGTATTTTTATCGTTCTAAGTTAATTCCGAACCATTTTTTAAGTTATGATGAAGAAGTTTATTGCAGCCCTTGTATTTTCTTTACTGGCCTTTTTTTCAGGCACTACCGCTGTTTCAGCACAGGAGTCTATAGTGCAGGAAGGTGAGTTTGGAGTGGGAATTGGTGCCGGCCATTATTTTGGCGATATAAATACCCGTGGCCGTCTTAACCGGCCTAAAGTGGCTGCCAGTATTTTTTTCCGTAAAAACTTAGGTAACTATATAGCATTGAGGTTAGGTGCCAGTTTTGCACAGTTAGGCTATTCTGACCAATACAACGACCATAACCAATACATGTACAGCCGCAACCTTAGCTTTAACACCAAAGTTTGGGAGCTTAGTTTACAAGGCGATTTTAATTTCTTTCGTTTTATGCCCGGCGAGCCGGCTTATAGTTTCACTCCATATATAACATTTGGTGCCGGTGTTTTTAGTTACGACCCGTATGCATACCTGCGAGGGGAAAAAATATTTCTCCGGCCATTGGGTACAGAAGGGCAGGACAGCCCCTTATATCCTGACCGCAAACAATACAGTTCTATTGGCATCAGCATTCCTTTTGGCGGCGGTGTCAAATATTCCTTTAATGAAAGAATTAATATAGGGTTTGAAATACTGCACCGGTTTACTAACACAGACTACCTGGATGATGTAAGTAAAACCTATGTTGATCTCACAGCTTTTCCCCCAAATCCTGATGGAAGTACGTCCAATGCTCTGTTGTTAAGTGACAGGTCTTATGAAATTGGTGACCCTATTGGTATTCCCGGTCGTCAACGGGGTAATAGCAAGCAGAAAGACCAGTTTGTAACGGCTATGTTTCATATTACGTTCAATCTACAGTCGTACAGGTGTCCTAAGGCCGACTAATTTCTTGCATAGCTATCACTATAAAATCACCCAGATGGGTTAGTGTGCATATCCCATATTGTATTTATTTAGCAGTAACATTAAACTACACTAATTAATACATGGTCTATTATGTAACTTTATAAAGTAGTTTCACCAACCACATTTAATTAACCTAATAATTGTTACTATGCGCCTGACAACTTTTTTTTATAGCACCCTGATTGCTGCTATTTTCAGCCTTACTACTGCCTTTACAGTTGATAACACCAGCACAAAAAGCAAAGCCGGTGATTGGTTTTTCCTGGCAGACAAAAAAGTGGGTTTTAGTTCTGACCATGATGTTATCAATTTTGGCAATTGGAAAGATGATGTACGCCAGATAAAACTAAAAGTAACTGATGGCCCATTGAAAATGTACAAAATGATCATTCATTTTGATAATGGAACCACACAAAATGTTGAATTACGCAACCGCTTTGTACAAGGCAGCGAAAGCCGTGTTATTGATATGGATGGCGGATTAAGACATCTTACCAAAATTGAGTTCTGGTACGAAACAAAAGGCTACCTGAGAGGGAAATCAAGGATGGCTGTTTGGGGCAGAAACTAAATCAATGATGTATATTTTTTAAAGCCGCTTCGTAATCCTGCGCTTGTCGAAGGAAGAAGCGGCTTTTTTCTTTTATTGGTAAAATTTATTTGCCCCGATAAAAATCCCGCCAATCCGCAATACCTTTGATTGTTCGCTTAGCAATCTTTTTATGTCTCAATTACTTGAAAAAATAGACAAAGGCAATCTCCCCCGTCACATAGCCATCATTATGGATGGCAATGGCCGTTGGGCAAAAGAAAAAGGTGAAGACAGACTCTTCGGTCATTTTCATGGAGTAGAAAGTGTACGAAATATTGTGGAAGGCTCTGCTGAGCTGGGCATCGAATATCTCACCCTTTATGCTTTTTCTACAGAAAACTGGGACCGGCCAGAGTATGAAGTAATCGGTCTGATGGAACTGTTGGTAAGCACTATCCGAAAAGAAGTAGAAAGCCTGGATAAAAACAATATCAGGTTGCATGTAATTGGCGATATGAACATGCTGCCTGAATATGCTAAAAATGAACTAAACGAGGCTCTAGACATTACAAAAGAAAATACCGGGCTGAACCTTATAATGGCTTTAAGCTACAGTGGAAGATGGGAATTGCTGAATGCTGTAAAAAGTATAGCCTGGGAAGTAAAAAGCGGACGGTTGAATATAGAAAATATTGATCAGGACATCCTGCAACAATACCTCTGTACCAGTGGTTTTCCCGATCCGGAACTGATGATTCGAACCAGTGGAGAATATCGAATCAGCAATTTTTTGCTGTATCAACTGGCTTATGCCGAGTTATATTTCACCAATGTTCGCTGGCCAGATTTCAGAAAGGAAAACCTGTACGAAGCCATTCTGGACTACCAGGGCCGGGAAAGACGGTTTGGTAAAACCAGCGATCAGGTGGAAAACCAGCCAGCAAGTCAAATAAATCAGTAAATCGAAGGAGAAAAGCCTTTTTCAGGAATTATTTTTTAACACATTTGACTTTTATGGCCGTATTTGACTTTCTTTCCTCTTTTCTTTAACAAAGACTTCAATTTTTTACCGTTATTTTGCCGCCTCAACCAGAGGGGTGGGCCTGTAAAGCAACAAATTAATGGCTGCTTCAGCACATTTTGAGACTGACTTTGAACAATCAATCATGCAAAGATTTTTACTAAGGCTTAGTATTATTGTGGTTACTGTGTTTGTATCTGTATCTGACGTTTCTGCACAGGGACCAGACACATCCAATCCTACTTCTGTGGACCCTAAACTATTGGAATGGAAAAATTCCAAAATTCCCAAAGAGTATTCTATCGCTGACATTAAGATTACCGGGATAAAACACCTGGATACTTCTATCGTTTATTCTATTACGAACCTGCAGCCCGGTGATAAATTCGTTCATCCCGGCGCAGATATTTTTGCTAAAGCCATTGCAGCTCTTTGGCGGCAAAAGTTTTTTTCCGGTGTGCAGGTATATATTACCCGGGTACAGGATGATAAAGTATGGATTGAAGTAAGTGTTGTTGAACGTCCCCGACTTGGCAATTTTAAATTTGTTGGCATTAAAAAATCAGACGAAGAAGAAATATTGACCAAAGTAACGTTGGCCAAGCAAACTATTATTACAGAAAATACCCGTCGCCAGATCGTAGAACAGGTTACTAAATTTTATACCGATAAGGCCTACCAGAATGTAACAGTAAGAATTGAAGAAACTACGGATACTTCTTTTGCCAATTCAAATGCCATGATTATCTATGTGGACAAAGGCAAAAAGGTTCACATTGATAATGTCCGTTTTTTTGGAAATAGCGGCGTTGATGGCCTTCGGCTAAAAAAGCAGATGAAGGGCACTAAGGAAATGAGTAAGCTAACGCTGGAGGCTGCTGACAAAACACCAAGTCCTTACGGTACAACTAAACCTTTCTCTTTTAATGAATACATAAATGAATGGGGCTTCCTTTCAATAAGTAAAACAAAAAAAGTATTAGACCCTTATTTCCGTTTCAAACTAAGCGGTGCAAAGTTTAATGCTACCAAATTCGAAGAGGATAAGAACATGGTACTCGACTATTATAATTCGCAGGGGTATCGTGATGCACAGATTATTGCCGATACAACGATTGCTACAAAAGACGGCAACATTAATGTTGACCTGAAAGTAGATGAAGGCAAAAAATATTATTTCGGCAATATTGCCTGGAAAGGAAATGCGAAGTACACTGATTCTTTACTCAATGTACTTTTAGGAATTAATAAAGGTGATGTTTATAATATCGGTATCCTCAATAAACGGCTTGGTAAAGAAGCAGCACAGGAAGGAGGCGACATCAGCGGCTTGTATATGGATGATGGGTACCTGTTCTTCCGGGTAGAGCCGGTAGAAACAGCGGTGTACAATGATACCATTGATCATGAAATAAGAATTACGGAAGGACCGCAGGCAAGAATAAAGAATGTTACCATTGCAGGTAATGAAAAAACAAAAGACTATGTAATTCGCCGTGAACTGAGAACGGTTCCGGGGGAATTATTCAGCCGGTCAGATCTTATCCGTTCACAACGGGAATTGGCAAACCTGCAATTCTTCAATCAGGAAACAATCAACCCCGGTGTAGTTCCCAATTCTGATGATGGAACGGTGGACATTAACTGGAAACTCGAAGAAAAATCGTCTGATCAGTTGGAGCTTTCTGCCGGTTGGGGTGGTGGTGTAGGTCTTACCGGAACACTCGGTGTTACGTTCAATAATTTTTCTATCCGTAATATCTGGAAAAAATCAGCCTGGGATCCATTACCTACCGGTGATGGACAAAAACTGAGCCTTCGTATCCAGTCAAATGGCCGGGCTTACCGTTCACTCAGTGCTTCTTTTACCGAACCCTGGTTGGGTGGTAAAAAAAGAAACTCTCTTACGTTTGGCATCAACAACAGTAAATTCTCAAATGCATTTGACCAGTTTACCGGGCAGATAGACCGGGCTAAATCAGATACGAATTATTTGAAGACAACTGGTTTTTCTGTTTCACTCGGTAAACAATTAAAATGGCCGGATGACTTTTTCAGTCTTGTTTACACATTGAATCTTACGCAGTATAAACTGAGCGACTATCCCATATTTGCCGGATTGAAAGACGGAACATCAAGTAATATCAGCATGAAGATCGGATTACAACGATCATCAGTATTCAATCCTGTTTTCCCTACCAGCGGTTCTAATATTATAGCCAGTTTGCAGTTTACACCGCCATACTCTTTATTTAATAAGAAAATAGTTAGTTCTTCCAATCCCTATAAAACTCCGGAGTACCATAAGTGGAAGTTTAATGCAGAATGGTTTGTGCCAATTGGTAAGCCAATGGGTGCTGAAAAAAATCGTCAGTTGGTGTTGAAGATAGCAGCCAAGTATGGTTTTATGGGCCGCTACAATAACAAACTTGATTACTCACCCTTTGAACGTTTCCAGGTGGGTGATGCAGGGTTGACGAATAACTTTGGGTTGCTTGGATTCGATATTATAGCACACCGTGGCTATCCTGTTTACGAGACATCTGATCCTACAGTGAATCCTGATCAGCAAACTGCTTCCAACTTCTTTATCATGTTTAATAAATATACTTTAGAGATGCGTTTCCCGCTGGTAACAAACCCCAGCAGCACTATATATGCTTTATCATTTTTCGAAGCAGCCAATGGATGGCATGATTATAAGGACTACAATCCGTTCCGTCTCCGTCGCAGCGTAGGTGTGGGAATGAGGTTCTTCCTGCCAATGTTTGGTTTGCTCGGGTTTGACTATGGTGTAGGACTTGACCGCATCATTCCCGGACAAACAGGATTGAAAGGAGCATCCCGGTTTACCTTTATGCTTGGTTTTGAGCCGGAATAATTGTGAAATTGATATTCAACATTTCAAAAAATTATTTATATGAAAAAAATATTGGTTGCAGTTTTTAGCCTCCTGCTTGTTGCTGGTGTTGTACAGGCGCAGAAGTATGCTGTTATTGATACCAGGTATATTTTAGACAAAATGCCTGATTACAAAACCGCTCAAAAACAGTTGGATGATATTGCTGCTGGCTGGCAAAAGGATATTGATGGGCAGCAAACCGCACTGGATGGCATGTATAAAGCCTTTGAAGCCGAGCAGGTAATGCTGAGTGATGACCTGAAGAAAAAAAGGGAAGACCAGTTATTTAATAAGGAAAAAGCCCTCCGGGACTTGCAGCGCAAACGCTTTGGTTTTGAAGGAGATCTGTTCAAAAAAAGACAGGAATTGATCAAACCTATACAGGATAAGGTGTACAATGCCGTGCAAAAAATGGCGGTGCAGCGGGGCTATGATTTTGTACTCGACAAAAGTGAGGGAATTACCATTATATTTGCCGACCCCAAACTGGACAAGAGTGAAGATGTGCTCAAAGATCTGGGGGTTCGATAAGTGTTAAAAAAAGGAGAATGGCGCAACTAACTGCCTTCTTTGTTAATCATAGTAAAACAATAATCCCGGAGAACCGGGATAAACAAAAACAAACAAATGAAAAAATTTCTTACAGTATTTGCCCTGGTTACGGGTCTCTTATTAGCAGGCAACGCCGGTGCACAGATGAAAGCTGGTTACATCAGCGTTGATAACATGGTAAGCATAATGCCAGAAACAGCCAAACTTGATTCTTTGCTGGAACGCTACCAGGCTGATTCAATAAATCCACAGTATGCACAGATCGTTTCTTTGTATCAATATAAAGACAGTGTGTACAGGGATTCTATAAAAACTCCTCCGGCTGTTCGCAAACAGATTGAGCAGGAATTGCCAACATTAATTTATCAAATACAAAACTGGCAGCAATTAGTAAATAAGGCAGTAGAAGATAGGCAAAACGAATTATTGGCACCTATCTATCGCAAGGTGTATGATGCCATTAAATTAGTCGCAAAAGAAAAAGGATACACCCATGTATTCAGCAAAGAAGCCTTTTTGGTAGCACCAGATGGGGATGATATGATTGCAGCGGTAGCCGCTAAGTTGAAAGTACCTATTCCCAAAGCTACCCCTATCGGGAAATAATTTTTTATAACTGAATTGATACCCCGGTCCCGCCTTAGACGGGACCGGGGTATTTTTTTGCCGGTATCTAATGTATCTGAAAAAGATTTGGAAATGTAGAAGGGGGGGGGTAATTTCAATATTATTAAATAGAATTATAATGAAAGCATTTAGTGTAATTACACTTCTATTGTTGTCTTTATCGTTTTTTTCTTGTAATAGAAGTACTGCTATAGAAAAAAACTGGAGCGACCCACAGGTAAAAGATCAATTGAAAAGGGAAATAAAAAAAGACCCTGTTTTCTTAGAGTACATTAGTTTAGAAAAATTAATTCAAATAAAGCTCTTTTTAAAACGGGGTACAGACTTTACAATATATGATTCATCTGCTTTTTTAAATGCCACAATTGCGGGTAAAACCCTACAGGAGAGCATAACTATGGCAGGGGCAAAAGCTGATGATGAATACATAAATGCCGTAAATAATAGAAAATACCTTCTTGAATCTGTAATAAAAAAATATCCGGGTTTAAGATATTTTAATGTTAGTGATTGGAAAAGCTTAACGGCAGAAGAGTTTAATAAAAACTTCCAGGAAAATATTGCCCCCTATCTTAAAGATGTATATAGGAGTAGAAATTAAAAAAAAGAGTTATGAAAAAAATAATAGTAATTCTAAGCCTGACTTACTGCAATTACAGTTTTGCGGGTAGTGAACCCGAAAGAGGTTTAAAGAATAATAAAAGCCCTCAATCTTTACAAAAACAAGTAAACAGGAAGAAGACAAAATCAATTGTTTTTTTTCAAACCAATACTTGTTATTCCCAATATTTACAATCCGAGCAATATATTGCATCGCAAGCAGTAAATGGTTTCAGAAACTGTCAGCTTTCTAATGAAATAATTGAAAACTTTGACTTAGCTGCCTGTAATGCCGATGTTAATAATACCTTTCAGCTAAGGCAGGCCTCCGATAATATTGTTCTGACTATGTGCAATATACTTTGGTATCTTTCTTTTATATAAATCCCTAAATACTGTTATCCCTATTTTTGCACCATGCAAAAAGCAGGTCCTATCGGTGTTTTTGATTCCGGCTATGGCGGATTAACGGTGCTGAAAGAAATTATCCAACAACTTCCGCAGTACGATTATTTATACCTGGGAGATAATGCAAGAGCACCCTATGGTAACCGTTCTTACGAAACTGTTTATCATTACACGTTACAATGTGTGAAATGGTTTTTTGAACAAGGGTGTTCGTTAGTTATTCTTGCCTGCAATACGGCTTCTGCAAAAGCCTTGCGAACAATTCAGCAAAATGATTTACCAACAATAGACCCTGATAAAAGAGTGCTGGGAGTAATAAGGCCAACAGCAGAAATCATCGGCACATTTTCCGAAACAAAAAGTGTAGGCATATTAGCCACCAATGGAACGGTGGCTTCCGAATCATACCCAATGGAGACAGCAAAATTCTTTCCTCAATTAAAGGTGTACCAGGAAGCTTGCCCCATGTGGGTACCATTAATAGAAAATGAAGAGTATGAAAACCACGGGGCCGATTATTTTGTAAAGAAAAACCTGCACAACATTTTTGAAAAGGGAGAAAATATTGATGTCATTCTTTTAGCCTGCACTCATTACCCCTTACTGAAAGAAAAAATAGAAGAGTACCTGCCAATTGGTGTAAAACTCATTTCGCAGGGAGAAATTGTGGCGACAAGCCTCGCTGATTACTTAACCCGTCACCCCGGTATGGAAACCCTTTGCAGTAAAAATAGCCAACGGGTATTTTATACTACAGATTCCACTATTGATTTTGATAACCATGCCGGTATTTTTTACGGGCAATCAGTTAGCTCTAAACATGTTGATTTAGAGAAGGTTAAGGTAAAATTGTAATAGCTACCAACCAGCCGGGATTTTTATGTAAAAACAACCCGAAACCTTAAACATTTAACCCCGAAACCTTTACCTTTGCCGTCCTTTCACAAACAGTAAGTGTGGTGACTTGCTGGTGAATTCCGCCGAAAGACGGGACTGGTTTGTTCTCCCGGCCAGCATTTTTTAAAAGTGAAAAAAGAAAAATAATTATGAAACGTACATTCCAACCTCATAACAAACGTCGTAAAACCGTACATGGTTTTCGTAAACGTATGGCAAGTGCTAACGGACGTAAAGTACTGGCAAGCCGCCGTGCAAAAGGCCGTCATAAGCTGACTGTTTCTGATGAGAGTAAATTGAAATAGAAAAACCTCAAATCCGCTACAGCGGACTTTAGTGTCTTAATATTTGATAGCTCCGCCTGGCGGGGCTATTTTTGTTTTTGCCACGAATTGCACTAATACCACGAATAAGTAATTTCTATTGCCGAAGGCAATTCATATTTGTATTTAATTGTATTTTTTGTGTCATTAGTGTTATTCGTGGCTAACCTTCTCTATTTGTGGCTAAACAATTTACTTTAGGAAAAGAAGAGCGGCTCAAAAGCCGTAAACAAACTGAACTGTTATTCAGCGAAGGGAAGAAATTTACTATTGCTCCATTCAGGGTTCATTATTCATTTAGCAAAGTGGAAAAGACATCGTTGCAATTTGGCGCAGGTGTCAGCAAAAGGAATTTTAAAAAAGCAGTTGACAGAAACAGGATTAAAAGATTAATGCGGGAAGCTTATCGTTTGCAAAAAATAATACTGCGGAAAAAGCTGGAAGAAAAAAATATCGGGTTAAATATTTTTTTCATTTATACAGGGAAAGAACTTCCAGTATATAAAGAAGTGTATGAAAAAACCGGAAAGGTGTTAGATAAACTTTGTGAAATAGCCAGTGCAATAAATTGAAAACATTTCTCCGCATACTAAGCCTTCCTTTTATTCTGCTGATAAAAATTTATCAGTGGGTTATTTCTCCCTGGCTGGGGCCTAAGTGCCGCTATACTCCCACTTGCTCACACTATGCTGCGGAGGCATTAAAAAAGCATGGAGTATTTAAAGGAATGTGGCTGGCTATCAGGAGAATAAGCCGCTGCCATCCCTGGGGCGGAAGCGGCTATGATCCGGTACCATAATTTGCTTTTTTTATTTTTTGAAAAATAGGTCTATTTTGTACCTGGTAAAGCAGATAAGGTGTAAACCAAAACTATTTTAAAAATCAAAAACCATTTAAATGAAAAAGAATTTTCTCTCAATGGCCGTACTGGCTATTGCAGTAAGTATGTCATCCTGCGGCGGTTCGTCTTCATCTTTCGAAGGCGATGTAAAGAAGTTTGGAAATATGCGCTGCAAAGTACAGCAATTAACAGCGAAAGACCAGTCGGATGAAAAAGTAAAAAAGGAATTGGAAGACATGCAAAAGGAAATGGATGCTTATGGAGATAAGATGCAGGAAAAGTACAAAGACAAAAAAGATGATAAAGAAATGGAAGCTAAAGCCGACAAAATAATGAAAGAAATAATGGAGAAGTGTAAATAATTGGATAGAGAAATAAAAACCCCTCTGTATAATTATGCAGAGGGGTTTTTCATTGAACTTATTTTTTATGCAGCCTCAAATCTCTCTGCTACTTTACTCCAGTTAATAACATTCCAGATGGCAGCAAGATAATCAGGACGTTTGTTTTGATACTTCAGGTAATAAGCATGTTCCCATACATCCACACCTAATAGTGGTGTTCCTTTTTCTTCAGCCACATCCATCAATGGATTATCCTGGTTGGGAGTAGATGAAATAGCAAGCTTGCCTTCATTAACAATCAGCCATACCCATCCACTGCCAAACCTGCCAGCACCACCGGCAGCAAATTTTGTTTTGAATTCATCAAAAGAACCAAAAGCAGCAGTAATAGCATCGGCTAACTTACCAGTTGGGACTACACCGGTCCCGCCTGAGGCGGGAGAGCCAAGGCTTTCCCAGAAAAAAGTATGGTTCCAGTGTCCGCCACCATTATTGCGAACGGGGATACTGATAGCCCCTGCATGAGCTACTAATTGCGCCAGTGTTTTGCTTTCATGTTCAGTACCGGCAATTGCTTTGTTCAGATTATCAACATACGCCTGGTGATGCTTACCATGATGTATCTGCATGGTTAGTGTGTCAATATGCGGTTCCAGCGCATCATGTGCATAAGGAAGTGGGGGTAATGTAAATGCCATAATTAGTTATTTGTCCTAATCTCCTAAAAGGGAGCAGGGAGGTGAATAATTTTTTTAGTGTTCCTGAAAGGATTACAAATTTAAAGCCATAGCGTTGAAATTATGCTGATACTGAATGAATTCTTTCTTATCTCGAAAGGCTATGTGGAAGCTGGTTCAGTTTCTTCCCTTTTTTGGTAAAAGTTTCTACAATGCCTCTTGTTTCAAGGTCGAGCCGGATCGAAATAGTGTACCAGGGAATTGATTTCCTGATCCCGATAGCAATCGGGACCGGCATTTTTTTTCGGATGATTTTCACCACATCATCAGTAAGTTCAGTGAATGTTTTGCCCTTGCTCCCTTTCAGGCTTTGTAGTATGGCGGCTTTGAATGGCTCGTAGATAGCCGCATCTATATTAAACTGACTGCCCGTTCGGGGATGGGTGGTAGTTGTTTTATTTGGTTTGACAGCTTTGGCCATAGCTATCTTTTATTCTTAAAAAAATCTTTCATTAATTGGGCACATTCTTCCTTCATCACTCCCCGTATCAACTCCGTTTTTGGGTGAAAAGGCCAGTTGGCAGCAGTTGTTTTTTTATACCCATTTTTTTCATCATCCGCTCCGTAAACAATCTTATGAATTTTGCTCCAGTAAATAGCACCGGCACACATCAGGCAGGGTTCTACTGTTATATACAAAGTGGCATCAGGCAGATATTTGCTGCCAAGCAAATTGAAAGCCGAAGTCAGGGCAATCATTTCTGCATGGGCTGTGGGGTCGTTCAGCCGCTCCGTCATATTATGCCCCCTTGCAATTATTTTTTCATTGACAACAACTACTGCACCAATGGGAATTTCATCATCCTCAAAAGCTTTTTTAGCTTCTTTTAGTGCCTGCATCATGTAATATTCATCAGTCATTGAAGCGGTGAGTTTTACTTAACTTGTTATAAAATTAGAATTAATGGCAGACATATCCAGCCTCGAAAAAATGCGGCAGTTTTTTAACGGCGGGTCCACCCGTCCTTTCGCTTTCCGTAAAGAGCAGTTAAAGAAACTGAAAGCATCCATCCTGAACCATGAGCAGGATCTATATGATGCTTTATATGCTGACCTTAAAAAAAGCCCGGAAGAAGTATGGGCCACCGAAACAGGGTTGGTACTGGCCGAACTAAATGCGGCAATAAAAAACCTCCGCAACTGGATGCAGCCGGAAGGAGTGACAACCAATTTGCTCAATCTTCCCTCCCGTAGCAAAATCTTAAAAGAACCGCTGGGAGTAGTACTTATTATCGGTCCGTGGAATTATCCTTTTCAATTATTGATAAATCCCTTGATTGGTGCCATTGCTGCAGGAAACTGTGTGGTATTAAAACCCAGCGAATTTGCTCCTGCAACTGATGCAGTAATGAAGAAAATTATTGAAAAGGTTTTTTCTGATGAATATATTTTATATGTGCAGGGAGATGGGGCCGCAGTGATTCCGGAAATGATGAATAATTTTTCTTTCGATCATATATTTTATACCGGCAGCACAGCAGTAGGAAAAATTATTTATAAAATGGCAGCAGAAAGATTGGTGCCGGTAACACTGGAGCTTGGAGGCAAAAGCCCTTGTGTAGTAGAAGCGGATGCAAATATTAACGTAGCAGCCCGGCGGATAGCTATGACAAAATTTTCCAACGCCGGGCAAATGTGTGTAGCACCTGATTACCTGCTGGTGCATAATTCTGTAAAAGATAAATTGGTGGAAGCATTAAAGGCTTCAGCATTAAAATTCTTTAGCGACAAACCAGAAGAAAGCTACAGCTATGGAAAAATAATTAATGAAAAACAGTTTAACCGTATTGCCGGCTATTTATCGCAAGGAAAAATTGCTTACGGTGGCAGAACAGATAAAGAAAAACTATTTATTGAACCAACGATACTCACCGATATTTCAATGACCGGATCAATTATGAAAGAGGAAATATTTGGGCCGATACTTCCTGTTATCCCTTACAACACGATGGAAGAAGCCAGGCAGATTATTCAAAACAACCCCAACCCGTTATCATTTTATATTTATACATCGAGCAGTAAAAAGGAAAGGGAATGGCTGGAGGCAGTGCCAGCCGGGGGCAGTTGTGTCAACAATTCAAGCTGGCATTTAACGAATCATCATTTGCCATTTGGTGGCAGAGGTTTTAGTGGAACAGGATGCTACCACGGAAAATATTCGTTCGAAACATTTAGCCATAAAAAGGCAGTGATGAAAACACCTACCTGGTTTGACCCGAATATAAAATATCCGCCATTCAAAGGAAAATTGAAGTTATTCAAATGGGTAATCCGCTAATGACAACAAAATCAAAATATCGTAAACTTAAAAGTGCCTCAATTGTTTTTATTGCATTCATCGCTGCGTTTGCTTTGTATGTAGAAATTGCAAACCGTAACTCAAAAAATATGACGTACCGCCAAAAAGTGCTGAAAGCTGTTTATCCTGTTTTGATGTGGTTGGGAAAGCTTACCGGAAAAAAAACTAATGAACTTTCAGGAATAAAAGAACCCCCTGTTTCTTTTTATTCCCTCAAAGGAATATTAAATAACGGAGATACATTAGATTTTGCCAGCCTGAAAGGGAAAAAAATAATGGTGGTGAATACGGCCAGCAATTGCGGATACACTAATCAATATACAGATTTGCAAAAATTATCAGAGCAATACAAAGACAAGCTGGTTGTGCTGGGTTTTCCGGCCAATGATTTTAAGGAACAGGAGAAAGGAACAAATGAAGAAATTGCCAAATTCTGCAAAGCTAATTATGACGTTACTTTTCCGTTGATGCAAAAAAGCACCGTGATAAAATCAGCACAACAAAACCCGGTTTACCAATGGTTGACGGACTCCACAAAAAACGGATGGAACAGTAAGCCACCGGCCTGGAACTTTACCAAATATATTATTAACGAAGAGGGAGTGCTTACAAATTATTTCGGATCTTCCATTTCTCCAATGAGTGATGATGTGAAGAAGGCGATTAAAAACTAAATAAGTATTCAACCTGTGTTTACCAAAGCGTACATCGAAAAATATTTCACTGCGGAAAAACAGGAAAGTCTCTTATTCCTTTTAATTGGAGTGTCGGGAATGATAGCTGCCATTGTCTTTTTTCTTTTTCTGAAAACTAATTTTTATAAAGATGCAGCCATTTTATTATTGGTAATCGGATTATTATCGGGAGTGGTTGGATATACCGTTTATAAAAGAAGTGATAGCGACCGGCAAAGAAATGTATATGCTTATGATATGAACCCATCCCAACTAAAAGAAAAAGAACTACCCCGGATGAAAACGGTGATGAAAAATTTTGTTGTTTACCGCTATTTAGAAATATTTCTTTTATTAGTTGTTGCAGTCCTTTACATTTATTTTATCAAAGATTTCAAGCATGATTTCTGGAGAGGCTTTGGCCTGGCCCTTGCTGTTATGGCTTTGCTGGCATTAGTGGCCGATTATTTTGCAGAAAAAAGAGGAAAGGTTTATACAAAAGGGATAGAATCATTTATACAGGATAAGGCATGAGCTATAACGACATAATTGGAACTATTGGTGTTGGACTAATACTGCTGGCTTACTTCTGCAATACTTTCGGCTGGATAAATGGAAAAAGTAAATTGTTTTTTCTTTTAAACATTGCAGGTGCAGGGCTGGCCTGTTATGCTTCATGGCTTATCAACTACTGGCCTTTTGTAATATTGGAAGGTACCTGGCTTCTAGTTTCTGTTATTGGTCTGTTTAAAAACTACAAGCAGGGTTTATAGATTGATCCCGGTAATCTGACAAACGGGGAGGTTAGTACTGGCATTATTTAATATACAATTTCTTCTCCCTCAAAAGGGGCTTTTGCAATGACTTTTCAGACACTTACCTTTGCCCCTCCCAACGATTTACCTGCCTTTCAACCCATCTAGTTTATGAGCAAAAAGATTCAATCGGCACTTATTTCTGTTTTCTACAAAGACGGATTAGAGAATATTTTACAATTGCTGGCCCAAAACGGTGTAACTATTTATTCTACCGGCGGTACCCAAACCTTTATTGAGAAACTGGGAGTGAAAGTGGTACCCGTGGAAGACCTGACCACTTATCCTTCGATACTGGGTGGCCGTGTAAAGACATTACACCCTTCTGTGTTTGGCGGCATACTTGGAAAAAGAGATGATGATACCCATGTGCAGGAAATGAAGCAGTACAACATTCCGGAAATTGACCTGGTGATTGTGGACCTGTACCCGTTTGAAGAAACGGTGGCTTCTACTACTGACGAAAAATCCATCATTGAAAAAATTGACATCGGTGGCCCATCTATGATAAGAGGTGCAGCTAAGAATTTTAAGGATGTAGTGGTGATAGCGGCAAAAAAAGATTATGCCGAACTGGAAAAATTGCTGAAAGAACAAAAAGCTGAAACAACACTGGAACAAAGAAAATCATTTGCTGCCAAAGCATTTGAAGTGGTGGCGCATTATGATGTGGCAATTGCAAAATACTTTAACCTGCCTGCCGGACAGGCAGGCCCTTCGGAGTCGTTATACTTTCTGGAATCCATCCCCAGCCCGAAAACAATGCGGTATGGTGAGAATCCTCATCAGTTGGGAGTTTTTTATGGCGATTTAAGTAAACTGTTTGAGCAACTAAATGGTAAAGAACTTTCGTATAATAATTTGGTGGATGTGGATGCGGCAATGCAATTAATTAAAGAATTCAACGATACGACTTTTGCCATTATCAAGCATACCAACGTCTGCGGTGTGGCACAACGTTCAACTGTAAAGGAAAGCTGGGATGCGGCACTGGCTGGCGACCCTGAAAGTGCTTTTGGTGGTGTACTTGTTTGTAATGGAACTATTGATAAAGGAACGGCAGAAGCTATCAACGAAATTTTCTTTGAAGTATTGATTGCTCCCGCCTTTGATACAGAGGCATTGGCTACTTTAAAATCGAAGAAGAACAGGATACTGTTACAACTGAAAGCACAGCCGGTAGCAAAAGAGCAATATAAATCTGTTTTGAATGGTGTATTAAAACAAGGAATTGACGAAGGAAACTATTCTGAGCCGATAGCTATCGGCTGGAAAGAAACCGGGGGAAGAGAATCGGCTACAAATGAAAAAGAAGATTTGATATTTGCCAATCTTATTTGTAAGCATTTAAAATCAAATGCCATTGCATTGGTAAAAAATAAACAATTGATCGGTAAAGGCTGCGGACAAACCAGCCGGATTGATTCTTTACGTCAGGCAGTAGTAAAGGCAAAACAATTCAATTTCGATTTGACGGGTGCAGTAATGGCCAGCGATGCTTTTTTTCCTTTTAATGATTGTGTAAAACTGGGGCATGAAGCAGGCATTACTGCTTTTATTCAACCCGGTGGTTCAATAAGAGATAATGATTCAATTGAATATTGTAAAGAAAATAACCTGGTGATGGTAATAACGGGTTTAAGACATTTTAAACATTAACCCCTAAACCCCATAAAGGGAGTTGCCAGGCACAGGCCAGCTTATTTGAAGACGCTGACTGTTTGTGATAATTCTTAATAAAGCGAATGAACCTTTTTGATTTTCATAAAACCATTCTTCAATCATCTGCTGATACATTAAAAAGGTTATCGGTATTTAATCCGCTGACCATTCGGAAAAAGGGAACAAGGTCTAAAGCCATTTTTGCATTAGCACTAGTTTGTGTGTTGTGGGGTACCACCTGGATTGCATCTAAAGAAGGTGTACGCCACATGCCAGCCCTTCAATTGGCTGCTATCCGTCAGTTGATAGCCGGGGTATTATATGTTGGCTTTTTTCTTTACAAAGGAATGCCATTGCCTAAAGGAAAAGAGTGGATACCTGTATTAGTATTGAGCTTCCTGAACTTTATTATGAGCAATGGTCTCAGCACCTGGGGTGTTAAATATATTTCAGCCGGGCTTGGTTCCATCATGGGTGCTATCTTTCCTCTTTGGTTAGTTATTATCGGTTTGTTTGTATCTAAAGAAAAAATTCCGCAAAAAGCTCTTATCGGTTTATTGCTTGGCTTCGCCGGTGTCTGTGTTATTTTTTATGAGCATCTGCAGGATTTTTTTATACCTGATTTTCGTTTTGGCATTATCCTGTCGCTAATCGCCACCTGGACATGGGCCTTTGCCACTCTCTACACAAAAAAACAAGCAGCAAGGTTTAATCCCTACTTTAGTCTAGGTCTGCAAATGCTGATATCTGGAATTTGCCTTTACACTTTTACAAGCCTTACAGGTAATACTATTCCGGTAACAAAAATTCCGTGGGAGTCGTGGGCTTCTATTGCTTACCTTATCCTCTTTGGTTCACTGATTGCATTTATTTGTTACCTGTATGCGTTACAAAATCTTCCTACAGAGCAGGCATCTATTTATGCGTATGTAAATCCAATGGTAGCTGTATTATGTGGCTGGCTGATATTTAATGAAAAGGTCACCATCTTTATTACTGTTGGTGGATTGGTAACCTTGCTGGGTGTGTACTTAGTGAATAAAGCATTTAAAGGGGTGCCGGCATCGGAACAACCAGAAACGGAGGGCATTTAATCCGGTTTAATGGTCACCGACTTACTGCATACTTCCCCGATGAACTGATAATAAATTTCTCTCCACCCCTTAAATCGTTCATCGGTTCCTAAAAAGGTATTGTGCCAGATACTAATAAAGGTTCCGTTTACTTTTTTTACCTGTTGGTAATAATGTCTCATTTCTTCCAATGCCTGTGCTGGAGAAAATTTTTGCTCAAAAAAAGAATTGGCTTCCATGTAGCAGAATGGATACAGCAGTAAATTAGTCGTTTCTTCTTTTTGCAAATCATACCAATAAAAAGAAGAAGCCACCGATGCCCGAAAACCATTTATACTGCCATAGCCCATGGAGAAATCTTCTTTAATACCGGCATCAATAAGATACCGGAAGGTTTGTGGTAATGTAAACCGGATAAAATGCTGACGGGATGCAGTGATTTTTATGGTAGCAATATTTTCAATAGTTTGTTTTTCATTTTTTATCAATGAAGTATCATCTCCGCTTTGCCAGGAAGGGTGAACCCCGATACTGTATTTATCAGCATGTTGTTTTATTAATACCTGCAGTGCTGTTTCTTTCGGTAAAATATTTCTATCATACTTTCCTGTTTTTGCCGGAACAAGAAAAAAATAACGGGGCTTAAATGTATGTGGCCGATGCAGGTTGTCAATCCAATCATAAGAATCAAACGGATCTGGCTCCTGGTTATCTAAAACTTTCCGCCGCAATGAAAATTTGTCCCATTTCCCTTTCAATAAATCTTTAACAGCCGCCCCGGCACTCCGCCACCATTCTTTGTGCTTATACGAATAAGCTTCATCAATATCGTAAGTGGGGATAAAAGTGAATGGTGTTCCGATAGCAATCGGGAGGTGAGAGGTGAATGAAGGAAATTTTTGTTGTAACGATTTTTTAAACTGATCCAGCCAAATATTAATTAAAGGAAGAGTAAGAAAACCTTCTTTAAATGCAAGGGAATTTTCATGTGCATAGCGGCCATACATATCTTTTTGATGAGGTAGATACTCTTCGTAGCGGCTGAGTAAATAAAAAGTGGCGGCAAAAATATCAAACGGGAACCCGATAGCTATCGGGTCTCCTGCTGTTTTAAAGAATGCTTTCTGACCATTTGTTTTAAAACAATCAATAGCCTGTGGTTTAATTCCTTGTTCGAATAATAAGGAATGAGGGTGCAGATAAAATTCATCACCCGTAAATTTTTCTGCACTATAATTTATCCGGATACCCCCATAAGTCAAAAATTCCACTTTCTTATCTGTAAGCTGAAAGGGGGTTCCAATCAGTATGTTACCAATAAAATCGCAGATATATCGCAGCCGGTGTGTTATAGATGAACTGTAAACAATCATTTTACTTATCCCTTCGGGAAACGAATATACTTATACGATTACAACCCGATAGCTATCGGGTGAATTTTTTTCTTTGTGCATCCTTTTGCAGGACAGCCCGTCTGTAAAAGAAGAAAATGACCCGAAAGGGCTTTCCGAACCAAAACTATTAACTAACCGGGTGAGAAAATTATCCACCATACTATTACTCAGCATTTTTGCTTTTTCCCAATATGCCCGGCAACTAAGCTACCTGGAATGCAAATTCTCCAATACATTTAAAACCAATTCTGTTAAATGTGATTGTGAAAAGCAGGCGGGTCTTGATAAAAATGACGACAATCAATCGCCGGTTTCAAAAATCCATACACATATTCATCCGGATGAATTCTTTTCTGTTACTAAAGAAACTGGTTTAAATTCTTATTTCCGCATATTGAAGCCGGGTGCCAATATTTTACCTGGCGATGATGTATGTGAAGGTAATGGCCCCAAACCCTGGCAGCCACCCAATACCTGATTTACATATGGGAATCTCTAAAAACCCTCCAAGAGTTAACCAAAAGAAACTCTTTTTGAGTAGAGAACTCTTGGGGGGGTTGTTTTTAGAGATGTCCATATAACATTTTGCTATATGCCACAAGGCGTAGAGCTATTGTATTTACTTAACTATCCAGGTAATCTTAAAAATATTTTTATGAACAGAATAATCAGTTTGCTATTTATAGCATTGTCATTTACTGCAACAGCACAAACATCAGTTGAAAAATCAAAAATCTTGTATGGCCTTTGTACCAAAGATAGTTTAACCATTGATCCATTTGGCAAATGGTTCAATACTACTTACGATAGCTATCAGCCAAATATTGTAACTATGACCAGTCTGAAAAAACAAAGCTTTGACAACATCAGCATCAAAGTGTTTTTCGGTACCTGGTGTGGTGATAGCAAAAGTGAAGTGCCAAGATTTTTAAAACTGCTCACTGCTATTTTTTTCCCCGATAAAAAAATACAATTGATTGGACTAGGAACCGGCGACTCCTTAGTAAAACAAAGTCCGGGGCATGAAGAGGACGGTTTGGGAATATTCCGGGTGCCAACTTTTATTATTTACAAAAATGGGATTGAAATAAACCGGATTAATGAGTTTCCGGTTTTCTCGTTAGAAAAAGACTTGTTGGACATTTTAAATAATCAATTGTACACACCTAATTATCGTTCTTTTGCATCCATTGCCAAATGGCTAACCGACGGAACCCTCTCCGATGAAAATATCAGTGTGGCCGGACTCGCAAAGCAATTGAAATTATTAGTGAATGATGAACATGAATTAAACAGTCTTGGCTATTTATTACTAAAGCAGGAAAAGAAAAAGGAAGCCTTGAAAATCTTCCAGATTAATTATAACTTATTCCCTGAATCAGCTAATGTTGTTTCCAGTCTTGGAGAAGGCTATTATGAAACAGGTGATATTAAACGGGCCGTTGCTGTTTTGGAAAAAGCCCTGGAGTTAAATAAAAACCCACAGGATATAAAAGGGATTTTAGAAATATTATATAAAGCAAAGGAGAAAGAGAAGAGTTAGGGCTGCTAAGTGAATAGTCTTTCCCTGTAGAATTACTATGGGGAAAGATTATTTTTCGTTTAGCAAACGTATATATTCATACAGCTATCGTAATTTGTTGTGTTGCTATAAACTGGGAATTTCTTTTTTCTCTTCTTCAGTCATTGTTTCAAAACATAATTCAAGCACCTCTTTCAACCGTACAGAAAGTTCATCCAATGTTTTTGCCTGTGTATGAGCACCTGGGTCATTGGGAATAGTGCCGATATAATAACCAGACTCCGAATCCTTTTCAATATGTGCTGTAAACAACTGTTCCATACTACCTCCTTTGGATAACAAGGTACAAAAATTATTTTCCATATTTCTCCTTCCACAACTGGTTAAATGATTTCTTTGGGAATTCCATCTTACCCCGGTGTTCTTTCCAGCCCTTCACTACGCTGTTGACTACCCAATTCTTAGTAGCACCACCTGCCATGTTCATCCATTTGCGGCGCAGCATTCCCTGCTTCCACATTTTCCAGGCCATTTTTTCACCAAATGAACTATGGCCTTCTTCCACCGCTTCATGCCTGTTCTCCAATAGCAATTCATGCAGATTGATTTTCACTGCACACACTTCTGTACAATTACCGCAAAGGGATGAGGCATAACTAAGATGTTTCCACTCACCCAAATCTTTTAAATGAGGTGTAATGACAGATCCTATCGGACCGCTGTAAGGTGTGGCATAAGTATGCCCCCCGATGTTTTTATAAATAGGACAGGCATTTAAACAAGCACCGCAACGGATACAGTATAAACTTTCCCTTTGTTTTTCATTGGCCAATATATTAGTACGGCCATTGTCCAGCAGTATCACATACATATCTTCCGGGCCATCTGTTTCGTTGGCTTGTCTTGGGCCGCTGATAATTGTATTATACACCGTTAGTCTTTGCCCGGTACCAAAAGTAGCCAGCAAAGGCCAGAACAAAGCCAGGTCTGCCATCGAAGGAATTACTTTTTCAATGCCGGCAATTACAATATGTGTCTTTGGCATAGAGCAGCTCAACCTTGCATTGCCTTCATTTTCTGTAACGGCTATTCCCCCGATGTCGGTAATAATAAAATTGGCGCCGGTTACTCCTATTTCTGCCTGCACATATTTATCACGGAGTATATCTCTTGCCACTAACGTAAGTTGCTCAGGAGTTGCTTTTGGGTCCGTACCTAATTTTTCAGCAAAGAGTTTTGCCACATCCTCTTTACTCTTGTGCATGGCGGGAGTTACAATGTGATAAGCCGGCTCACCATCTAATTGCTGGATGTATTCTCCCAAATCGGTTTCCACACTTTCAATGCCATTCTTTTCTAAAAATGCATTCAGGTGAATTTCTTCTGTCACCATGCTTTTACTCTTCACTAATGTCTTGCAATTCTTTTCCTCACATATTTTTTGAATGGCATCTAATGCCTGTTGTGCATCTTCAGCCCAGATAACTTTTGCACCTCTTCTTGTAATGATTGCTTCAAAAGTTTCTAATTGTTTGTCGAGGTTTTCGATGGCCTTCCATTTGATGTTCTTGGCCATTTCCCTCGCCAGGTGAACATCAGAAAATTGCTCCTTGCCCTGTGGCACTACAGCATTGTACTTACCGATATTAAAATTGATTTTACGCCGATGTTCTTTATCGGCAGCTTTTACGGTGCTTTTGGCAATAAAATCAGATGATGTTTCTTTCATTAGAATTATTTAAGGAACATTTTATTTTTTTACTATTTTCTTGAACCAATATGAATGGCTCGCAACCCGCACTGCTTAACATCATTCCTTTTCTTTAAAATCTATTTCTTCCCATTCACCTTTTGCAATAGTGTCCAGTGCAGTATAAAAATCCTCGCCGTACTTTCTTATTAGTGGTTCTTTTAAAAATTGATAAACGGGAACTTTCAGCTTTTCGCCAAATGCACAGGCAGGGCTGCATAGTTGTTCACGGGGTTCGTAGTTTACTCTTTCATAGTCGCCATGCTTTCCTTTTTTGGCAATAATGGGATAGAGGTGGCAGCTGATTGGCTTTTTCCACCCGATAGTTATCGGGTCTATCACTTTATCATTATAGGCCTGCTCAAAAGCACATTTAATAATGCCATTTTCGCCCCGGATACCATACACACATATTTCATTATCGTTGTCAACCGTCGGAGTAACCCATTCAAATTCTGCATCAAAGACATAGAATCCTTTCTTTTCAATTTCAGCAATGGAGTTTTTAGTGAGGTACGGTTTTACTTTTTCATACGCATCTGTAATAATCTTCAGTTCTTCCTTAGCTAATGGGGCACCGGCAGCACCATCTTCGCAACAACCACCTTTGCATTTGCCGAGGTCACATACAAACTGCTTGTTCACCACATCTTCCGTAACTAATATATTGTCAATTACAATCAACCTCTTTCATTTTTGCAAAGGTAAGCACTGCCTTATTGCTCTCCTTCTTTTGTTCGCCGGAATAATTTTCTTTTTATGTGATGCCCTGCAGATGTAAGCCGGTTATGTGAAGTGAGATAGTCCAGCACTTTATGTTCCAGCCATTGATGCAGAGGTACTAATAAAGCTGCCAGTGCAATCATAAAGGCGAATTCTTTCCACGGTTCACCGTGTGTATTGGAGTAAATATTCTTTTTAAATATCAGGATTATAAACTCAAAAAGCATCAGGAACACAAAGAAGCTAATGGCTTTTATCAATCCGGCAGATACTTTAAACATACCAAGAACCACCAATGCAATGAACAATCCAATAATGCCGATTACAATACCGAAATATTGAATGTTGTTCCTTCTCCGTTTCAGATCTTCTGCTTCTTTTTCTAATTTTTCCTGCCGTTGTTGTTCATCATCATCTTCCACCTGGGTCAGCTCCTTTTCTCTTTTTAGGGTTTCAATGCTGTCTTTATACAGGTAGTAGATCGCTTTATATTTTCCAGCCAGTTGGGCATTACCAGTTTCAGTGTATAAACTATCAAGGTGTTTGGATGCGGATCTTACATTTTCAAGTAAACCATTTTTTTCACTAATTTCTTTTACCCGCAAGTAATACTCTATTGCATTTTTTTTATCACCTGATTTTTGATAAACGAAGCCAGTTGCCCATAAAAACTAACTTTATTGCTTTCATTGGAACTGTTCTCAAAAATCGGTCTTGCTTTCTGCAGGTACATTCCGGCCGAATCATACCGGCCAAGCTCCGTATAAATTACACCATAGGCCTGATCAATAACAGGGAAACAGTAAGCAGTAAAATTTTCCGGAAAATGTTCATGCGCCGGGTGTTGGCCCTGAAATTAGTAAACATTCAGCCCACGGTGAAATTCCTTTAACAAATAACTAACAGCCTGTCATTATGGAGAGCTTTTCACAGCGGCATCTCCCCAATATCACAAACCACTGTATGCAAAACACCAGAGTTATTACCCTTCAAAAGTCGGCGAAGGTCTTTTTCCAGATGCTGTTCTGGGTGCCGGTAGCGGCCCTGAGTTTACTTCTTATTTACAACACCCTTCCTTATTTTTCTTTTAGTAAAGATTTTAGTTTTATAGAAGAAAGGAGTTTTTTGTTTAAAAGTAATTTCTACAATGCATGTTTCTATATCCACATTTTTGCAGGATCCCTTTGTATTCTTACTGCCCTTATCCAATTTTCAAGATATATCCTGAAAAAGACAAAAGCCATCCACCGGTTTTCAGGTAAGATTTATGTTTTTGTGGTCCTGTTTCTTGGAGCACCAACCGGCCTGTATATGTCCTTCTTCGCCAAAGGAAGTTTTTGGGAAAAAGCTTTATTCATGTTTATGGCTGGTTTTTGGTTCATCACCACGTTGTATGGCTTAACCACTATTCACAAAAAAAATGTAATTGCCCATAAGGTATGGATGATGCGCAGCTACGCCATGGCAATGACGGCCGTTACCTTCCGGGTTTACCACATTGTGTTTTACCTGCTGGATTGGGGTCACCTGGAAAACTATGAATTATCGCTCTGGATAAGTGTAATTGGCAACATGCTGTTTGCGGAGTGGATTATATACCGGCAAAGTAAAAATTATTTAAAATCTTTTGCGAGATAAAAATTTAAAAGAGTTCAAAACAATTGGCCATTTAAAAACAAATAAAAATTAATCAAATGAAATCAATCTTGTACGTCGGCGCCACGTTAATGATAGGCGCAAGTATCTATGGGTTTGTAGACTACAAACAGACACACGGCAAAAAGGAATTTAAAGAAATGTATGCCGAAGAAAAAGAAACTGATATTATGGATGAAGAAAAAGTGACAGAACCGGAACTGTACGTAAAAGAAGAGCCTGTTATTTTTAAAAATGTCAGCAATAACAAAAAAGCAGTAGTAAAAAAACAGGCTGTTAACAAGGAAGATGAAGAGATAGTAACTTCTATTAAACCTATCGGTGATGATGAAGCAGTTGCAACAAATGCAATAAAAGAAATTGAAAAAGCAAATGTTGATGTAAAGACCTCCAAAGAAAGCGGTACAGAAAAGAAAGTAGTTAAGAAAAGAAAACTCAGCACTAAACTTTTCAGCCGTGGTGCATTGGACGAACGTTACACCGAACCAAAGGTAAAAAAGGAAACTACGAAAGAAGAAGTAATAAAGGTCATCTCTAAAAACTAATCCCTGCAAGAGTTCTCCACTCAAAAAGAGTTTCTTTTGGTTAACTCTTGGAGGGTTTTTAGAGCCCCCTAAAGACTGAAAATAAAGACCAGTAGAGAAGCATGCAGTAATCTACTCTGCACCCCGACAGTTTTAGTCGGGGTTTTTATTTGCCTGCCGCCAAGGCAGGTTTCCATTTCAGCGTATTGATTAAATGCTGCAAATCTTTTTTCAAAAAATCATTGACGATGCCGAGAGAGTCAGCATTGGGGGTGGCATCAAAATATAAAGCCCCTCTTAAAAAATGTTTGGTAGAGTCGGTCAAAAAGAACTGGTTGGCAGTTGCGGTATTTCCTCCCAGCGAAAAATAAACACCTTCCACACCATTGGGGGTCTGCATCAAACTGTCATTAATGCCTGTTGATACATCCACATGTTGCTTATAAGCCATTTTAAAACCATCTCTTACCAGCGAATCGAATTTATTCTGTAGTCCGATAGTTTTATAACTGATGTAAATTCTTGCGGCAAACTGCGGCAAATCAATATTCACCCACCAGTCACCTGCTTTGTCATCAAAAAAAGTGGAATCCTTACTTACGTTGGCATATACCGGATACTCAAAAGTGTAAGGATAGGCGGGCTGGTCAAATGGCTGGTATTTTTTTTCGGGAAGTTCTATATGAAAATATCCTTTTTTCTTGCCGGCAGAATAATCGCTGTTGCAGGAAATCAGTAACAAATAAACCGCCATCAATAAGGAGACAAATCCAGCTATTTTATTCATAGGGAAAAATTATTCGGGTTTAGGTTTTATTGTCACTTTCGCCAGTTGAATTCTGTTATTATCTGTCTGTATAATACCAAATTCAAAATCGCCGCAAGGAATTACCCAATCTATGGTGGGGAACTCACCAGCTACTTCCAGTATTAACCCTGCCAGCGATTCACTTTCTCCTCTTACCTTATCAAAAGTATCCATCGGTATCTTCATGACACGGCACATATCATGAATCATTATTTTACCTTCAAAAATATAGTTATTGTCATCTACTTTATAATTGTTGTTTTCTTCCTCATCAAATTCGTCTTTGATTTCGCCAATTACTTCTTCCAGAATGTCTTCCATAGTTACTATACCACTGGTGCCGCCAAACTCATCCACCACCACGGCAAAGTGAATATGCTTTTGTTGAAAATCTTTTAACAGGTCTTCAATCAGTTTTGGTTCGGGTACAAAATAGGGCTGCCGCATCAGCGGATGCCAATCAAAGTTTTCTTCTTCATTCAGATAGGGAATTAAATCCTTGGTATTAATAATACCTGCTATTTCATCCAGGCTTTCTTTATACACCGGCAATCTTGAATAGTGAAGCTCTTCTACCCGTTTTACTACATCGCCAAAGGATGATTTATATTCAATCCCACTTACATCGAGGCGGCTCCGCATAATTTGTTTTACGGATATATTGCCAAACTTCACTATTCCCTTCATGATGTTTTTCTCTTCCTGCGAAGCTTCATCATCGGTTTTAATGTCAATGGCCTCGTCCAGTTCCTGCATACTCATGGCTTCAGTTTTATCTGCACCAGCACCTTTGCCTATTCCGTCGGCCAGTTTTACTATCCATTTACTGATTCTTCTTAATAATAAATGAAGGGCCTCTACTATAAAAGAAGAACCGTATGCAAACCGGAGGTTGTTTTGCGCCGCCCATACCTTTGGAAATATTTTGCCGGCAAATATTAGTATAAAGGCAATAGCAATAACTTTTAAAAGCACTTCAGGTATTGCACCTATTTTGCCAAAGGAAATAAACTGGTTGATTAAATAGTTGGATAAAACAATGATACAGATATTTACAAGGGTGCCTGCAATCAGCAGCGATGCATATACTTCTTTCGGTTCTGCCAGCAGGTTTATAATCCGCTTTGCTGCAACATGCTGTTTTGTTTTCAGCATATTCACATCTTTTTTATTAAGCGAAAACAACGCTACTTCTGCACCAGAGATGGTGAAAGTAAGCAGCAACAAGACAATTAAAGTAATGGCTAAAAAAGTAGTGCCCTGTATATTTACTGACAGGAAAACAGGAGAGAAATAATCAGTAATAGAAATAAATATCGAATGGGTTTCCAAAGCAATGGGTTTTGTTTATCAATTATTGGTTTCGTTGTTTGCACAAATAGAAATTCCATCCATCGGCTAAGTGCACAATTATTTTTTCTTGCTTTGGAGGTTGTGTTCTTTCTTACCGGCAGAATGTGTTGCAAATAACAGCAACTTTCTAAACAAAGTTATTGTATTTACTTTTTATACCTAAAAAGGCAGCGTTTCTGATGGATCGTCCGTTGGCATATCGCCACTGCCAATCCCTTCTATGCTGCCACTTTCGCTGTGAGAGCTGCCGGCATCCATCCTTTTATCCAGCATAATGAGGTTGTCACCCACCACTTCAGTAGCAAATTTCCGATGGCCATCTTTGTCATCCCAACTACGGGTTCTCAAACGGCCTTCGATGTACACTAAGCTGCTTTTATGTAAATATTTCTGCGCCAATTCCGCCAACCCTCTCCAAAGTACTACCGTGTGCCACTCTGTTTGCGACACTAATTTACCTGTACGGTCCTTAAAAGTTTCCGTAGTTGCCAGCGGAAATTTTGCTACAGCAATATTTCCATCCAGGTGCTGTACATCCGGGTCTTTACCCAGGTTGCCAATCAGCATTACCCGGTTTACGCCTCTCATATATTTATTCTTTAAGTTTGGAAAATCTTCTACTACATCTGATTAATGCTCCTTAAAGTTAAAATATTTTTAAGAGGAAACCACCAATAACCCCGGCTCATCCAGGGTTATTTAACATTAGAATAAACTTGGCTGACCCGTCTTTGCCCTAAGATATTGGTTGATGAACTGTGGGAAGGCATAATTACCAGCTTTGTTTTTCGTCAGCCATAACCACTCCTTATGAACGGCAGGTTTTTGGTTTAGCTTTACTTTTATAAATTGCCCGGCTATTAACTGGTGCGAAAGCTGTTGTTTAAATAACGGAGATACTGTAAGCAGGGTGTATTTTTTTTTTGTGAGCCATTTCTTTTTTTCTGCCCCCTGCAATATTTTCTTTTTATCCATTTCCCCGGCAGCCTCTACCAATGGAAATTCATACAGGTCTTGCCAAATGTCTTTTTCAGTCCGCTGCCGGATGGCTATTTCATTTTTGTATTCCAACACCAAATAATAAAACCATCTTTTTCTGATAGTGATTTTCTTTTCTTTTACGGGCAGCTCATTTATCTTATTTTGAAGAAAAGCAACACAATGCTTTTTGAAAACACAGGTTGAACAAAGAGGTGCTGCCGGTTTGCAAACTACAGCTCCAAAATCCATAATAGCCTGATTATACAAACCTGGTTGTTTTCTATCTAATAACTCTTCGGCTAAAAGGGTAAATAATTTTTTTCCTTCGGCTGAATCAACAGGTTTATCTATTCCAAATATTCTTGCTAATACCCGAAACACATTTCCATCCACTACAGCATGAGGCAGATTGAATGCAAACGAAGAAATAGCAGCAGCGGTGTAAGGGCCAATGCCTTTCAATGCTTTAATGTCTTCGTAAGCAGACGGAAATTTTCCTTTCAGTTCTTTTGAAATATACCGGGCAGTGGCAATCAGGTTTCTGCATCTTGTATAATAGCCAAGGCCTTCCCAGAGTTTGAAAACCTTTTCATTGGGTGCCTTCGCCAGTTTGTGTATATCCGGAAATGTTTTAATGAAGTTGTTATAATAATTTAACCCCTGTTCCACCCTTGTTTGCTGAAGGATGATTTCGCTGAGCCAGATCTTGTAAGGGTCTTTTTCTCCTTTCCAGGGCATTTGCCGGTTGTTTTTCTCCTTATTCCACTTTAATAGCAGCGAGGGAAAATATTTTTTTAGTTGCTCACCTGTTTTATTCATGAAAAATTGGACTATGAGGTTGGTTTGAACAGATAAATATCCGTCATTTTATTTTGACAGGTGTAAATAGCGCTGAAAAAAATTATGCCTATTTAGTTGACTATCATATTATTTTGTCATAAATTGGTGTTCGGATAACCACTAAAAATCTGCAACAATGAGAAAAGCCGACCTGGTAAATCAGATTTCTGAAAAAACAGGCATACCCAAAGTTGATGTGCTTGTTACACTTGAAACTATGTTTAAGGAGGTAAAGGACACCCTCGCCGCTGGCGAAAACATCTATATCCGGGGCTTTGGCAGTTTCATCACCAAAAAAAGAGCTGCCAAAATTGGCCGCAACATCAAAAAGAATATTGCAGTACATATTCCGGAACATTATATACCTGCTTTCAAGCCTGCCAAAGAATTTGTAGCAGAAGTGAAAAAGCTGAAAGAGATTAAACCTGACGCAGGTCCGGGTGAAGATTCTTAATAAACCCTTCCTTTCTACATTTTAATACAGGTCATTGGGGTAACTTTGCCTCCTCAAATTTTTGACCGTGAAGAAACCTCAATGGATCATAATTGGTATTGCTGTATTGCTAACCGCAGGTGTTTTTATTTTTGGCAGAACTATTCCTAAGAAAAAGGCTATAGCGGCAACAGAGCATGGCCCCAATGATGGACATGATCATGGCGCTGCTCAACCTGCGATTAGTATTGACACAATATTGAATTTGGCCAAAAAACAACTAAGTACTGAACAAATTGTCAGGTTAAGCACTCTTGAAAACTCTATCTCAAGAGGTGATGTAAAAGACCAGCAACTACATGTATATCACCAGTTAGCCCGGTTTTGGGCCGACTCAGCCCATGTCTTTGAGCCTTACGCCTGGTACAATGCCGAAGCAGCCAGATTGGAAAATTCAGAAAAAAACCTCACCTTCGCCGCCCAACTGTTTTTGGATAACCTGCAAAATGATGATGTAGAGCAACGCAGACAATGGAAGGCAATGCAGGCCAAAGATTTGTTTGAAAGGTCTTTGAAGATTAACCCGGATAATGATTCAGCTAAAGTAGGCCTGGGTGCCTGCTACCTGTTTGGTAATATTTCCGCCGCTCCAATGGAAGGTATATTGAAGATCAGGGAAGTAGTTGAAAAAGATAGTACGAACCTTTATGCACAGATGATGCTGGTAAGAGGATCGTTGCTATCCGGGCAATACGATAAAGCTATCAGCCGTTTAGAAACGGTAAACCGGATAAAACCGGATGAAATAGATGCCATTTTGTTGCTGGCAGAAGTATATGAGCGGATGAATGATAAGAAGAAAGCAATAAGCTGGTACCAGAAAAGCCTTCAGTTTGCTAAAGAGTCCGAACTGAAAACAGCCATTGAAAAGAGAATTGAAGAGTTGAAGAAATAGACAGAGGACTGATGTACTCTGCACATGAAAATTATTTATAACCAAGATTTAAAAATTATTTGAGTATGCCTTGTGGTAAAAAAAGGAAGCGTCATAAAATTGCGACGCACAAGCGTAAGAAAAGACTGAGAAAGAACCGTCATAAGAAGAGAAATAAATAGTCTGTAGTCTTGAGTCAGGAGTCGGTAGTCAGTTGCTGTAATAACAATGGCTCCTAACTCCCGACTCAGTATTTTGACTCCGACTCTTTTCACAGTCCGATGGTTGTTTGCCGTATTAGTTTGCACACCCCCAATTTGCTCTCAGTACTCCAATCATGTCTTCGCATTTGGTACGGATTTTTGGCAGCCAGTCCCGGTAATCCTGAGCATTGTCGAAGGGCGGGACAGCAGTAAGGTGTCTTGATTTATGTAAGGTCTAATGAACAAAGAACTTATTATTAATGCAGCCCCGCAGGGTGTTGAAATTGCTCTGCTGGAAGACAAGAAGCTGGTAGAATTGCATAGCGAAAAAAGCGATGCCCGTTTTGCCGTTGGCGACCTGTATCTGGGTAAAGTAAAAAAACTGATACCCGGACTCAATGCTGCTTTTGTAGATGTTGGGTTTGAGAAGGATGCTTTTCTTCACTATACCGACCTGAGTCCCTATGCCAAATCCCTGCTTAAATTCACTACCATGTGTATGCAGGATAAAAGCGACACCGGGCTTGATTTTGGCAAATTCACCATTGAAGGGGAAATCGTTAAGACAGGAAAGATAAATGAGGTGCTGGGTGGCAAGCCGCATATTCTGGTTCAAATTCTGAAAGAACCTATTGCAGCAAAAGGGCCAAGGCTTAGTTGCGAATTATCATTACCCGGTCGTTTTGTAGTACTTACTCCATTCAATGATATAGTAGCCGTATCAAGAAAAATTCATTCTTCTGAAGAAAGAAAAAGATTGCAGAAGATAGTAGAAGCTATCAAGTCAAAAAACTTTGGTGTTATCGTTCGTACGGCTGCCGAAGGAAAAAATACAGCTGAACTGCATGAAGATCTCTCTTCCCTGATAGCTATGTGGGAGAGTATTCAGAAAAATTTGAAAGGTGCGGTGGCTCCCGCCAAAATACTAAGTGAACAAACAAAGACCACCAGCATGCTGCGTGACTTATTGAATGAAGATTTCAATAAGATTGTTGTAAATGACCGGGACATATTTACTGATACAAAAAATTACATTCAGCGGATTGCTCCTGAAAAAGCGGACATCGTTTCTTTTTATAATAACGGAGCTACCATTTTCGATTCATTCGGCATTACCAAGCAGGTAAAATCCTCCTTTGGTAAAACAGTGAATATGGATAGTGGGGCCTATCTTATTATTGAACACACCGAAGCCCTTCATGTTATTGATGTAAACAGCGGCTATAAAAGTGTAAGCAATAACCAGGAGCAAAATGCCCTGGAAACAAACTTAGAGGCGGCGGAGGAAATAGCCCGACAGCTTCGCCTGAGAGATTTAGGTGGTATTATTGTAGTTGATTTTATTGATATGAAACTTCCTGATAACAAACGGAAGCTGGTGGAAAGAATGGAAGAGTTTATGAGTCCTGACCGGGCTAAACATGCGGTACTTCCCATTTCCAAATTCGGTATTATGCAAATTACCCGGCAGCGTATGAAGCCGGAGATGAATATTAATACACAGGAAGTTTGCCCCAGCTGTAATGGAACCGGTAAAATTACTTCTACTCTGTTATTAGAAGATGAAATAGAAAAGAACCTGAGTTATCTTATTACACACAAAAATGGTAACCTGAAATTAGTTGTTAATCCTATTATGTATGCCTACCTCACCAAGGGCTGGCCATGGAATACCAGGATGGCGAAATGGAGAAAGAAGTTCAGCCAAAAAACAAGATTGGAAGAAAACAGCAACTATCACCTCACGGAGTACAAGTTTTTTGACCAGCATGATGAGGAAATTAAATTATAAAAAAACCTCCCGCATGAAACGGGAGGTTTTTATTTAACGATACAAAAATTTTTTATTGCTTTGGATTTTTAACCGGAGTACTACCAGCGGCTGGCGGGTTATACACTAGTTCATTATCAGGAACATCCCAGTAATCAAGAAAATTATAATATTTATGAATTTGTTCAATAAAAAAGAGGCTGCCTTTTCGAGACAGCCTCTTGTAAATATTCTTAATAAGTCTACTTAGTACCCTGGATTCTGGGCAAGATTAGGATTTACATTCCTTTCTCTTAATGGAATAGGAAATGTCATCTTATCATCATTCCATGTTTTACCATCTACGGTTTGTCTTAATCTTTTTGCATCCCAAAGACCCTGCCCTTCAAAAGCAAGTTCCAATTCCCTTTCATCAAGAATCTGCTGTAATGTAGCACCAACAAGTGGAGTTAATCCTGCTCTTACTCTTGTACGACTAACATCAGCATCTGGCGTAGCGCCAACAGTGGTAGTTAAGCGCTGATTACACTCTGCACGGGTTAAATAAGCTTCAGCCAATCGCATTACTTTTACGTTTCTATAAATCGTCTTCCATTTACCGGCACGCCAGGAACCTGCTTCAAAGAAGAACAATGCACGGCGTGCATCCAACGCATTGTATTTATTATAATGAGTAGTTGTCACCTCTATATCGCCATCCCTTGCTCCATTAGGGTTCGTACTGAAATACGTAAAACAGGAATTCGTACCTGCCTGGTTTGTTACCTGTATGGCAAACAGATCTTCTGTTGTGTTGGTGGCATTATTAAATGCGCCTGCATAAGTACTTACCAATGAAAACCCATTGGCCGTGGCAATTGTAATACATCTGTTAGCGGCATCTCTTGCTTCTGCAAATTTATCCTGCTGTAAATATACTCTTGCCAATGCAAGTGCTGCAGATGCTTTGTTTGCATAAACAGTATTAGTGTTTGGCAGACCAGCTTCGGCAGCAATAAGGTCGGCTATTATTTGTTGGTAAACAGCATCTACCGTAGCTCTGGGTATTTGATAAAAAACATCATCGGGTGCAGCAGGTCCGGGGGCTATTATAAGAGGTACTCCTTTTAATGTAGTTGCGCCACCAGCGAAAAATGGTTTTTCGCCATAGTACTTTATTAATTCAAAATAAGACAATGCTCTTTGAAAGAGTGCTTCACCACTTACTTTTGGCTGATCAGCAGAGAGCACCACCCCCATATTTGCCAGGATATTATTTGAATTATAAATTATTCTATATGCCTGTGAGTATGTGGCCGCAACATAACTGTTGGCTATCAGGATGTTCTTACCCCAAATCTGACGGGGGTCAGGAAAAGTTCCTACCCAGTTAAGCTCGCCGGCGCTTGCCATTAGTTCACTCATCCATAATACATCTCCACCAAACATAGAGCCACCACCCAATGAGGCATAATTACCTAATACTACTAACTTTACTTTGGCATCTGAAGAAAATGCACCCGCTGCATCACTAGTCTGAGGGTTTCTTAAATCCAGTTTTTTATCGCAGCCGGCTAATATAATTGCTCCGGAAAATGCGAATAATATTGCTATTTTTTTCATACTATTTATTTTTAAAATGAGCATTAATTAAAGCCCGATAGTTAAACCAAATACAAAACTTTTGATTTGTGGTGCCGCATAGAAATCACTACCCTGGTTTACATTTCCAGAACGATAGTCTGTATTTACTTCAGGATCCCATCCTGGATAATCAGTAAAGGTCAGCAGGTTAACACCACTAATGTAT
>Ga0163150_10001835_pt1 | contig 34572 bp, 31 predicted proteins | sample OliLakLV19P2IB_FD_148628 | JGI IMG/M metagenome (GOLD analysis project Ga0163150, IMG submission 148628) | Freshwater microbial mat bacterial communities from Lake Vanda, McMurdo Dry Valleys, Antarctica - Oligotrophic Lake LV.19.P2.IB | ecosystem: Environmental > Aquatic > Freshwater > Lake >... | reverse complement strand
CCCTTCTTTTGGGCGACAGCGCCCGTGAACGCACCTTTTTCGTGGCCGAACAGCTCGCTCTCAAGCAGGGTTTCGGTGAGTGCCGCGCAGTTGATCGCCATGAACGGCTTGTCACGGCGAGGGCTGGTTTGGTGGACGGCCCGGGCTACCAGCTCCTTGCCGGTGCCGCTTTCGCCAAGTACCAGCACCGTAGTGTCCTGCGGGCCTACGCGTTGCACAAGCTGCATCAGCCGACGCATGGCGACGCTGCGTCCTACGATGCCGAATGCGTCTGTATGCAGCTGCTCATGCAGCATCTCGTTTTCTCGGCGCAGGGCCTGGATCTCGCGAACGTTCTCCAGTGCCACCGAGGCCAGCGTTGACATAGCGCTCAGGATTTCCAGGTGATCGTCGAGTTCGGGCACCTGGTCGGATGCGAACCACACGGCGATGGCGCCGCGCGGCACGCCCGAGGCGTAGACCGGGACAGCTACCAGACACCCCTTCACGTCGACAACCGGCCCGTCGGCCAGTAGTCGGTCGACAATTCCGGGCAGGCCAGGGTGCTCGCTGGCACGCTCCTCTGCCAGATCGCGGAGCGCACGCTCGTCGGCACTGAGGAGGATGGAAGCCGACTGGCAGGGCAGCAGCTCGGCCATCAGGCTGAGAGCGTGGGATTCCAGCAACTCCGACTGAGATGCCTGGTTGCTGGTCACCATTCCTTTGAACAGGAAGAGCAGCGTGCAGGCTCGAAGTAGCGTGACGCGGGCTGCAGCGGAGCCAGCCTCGGGCTCAATGGCACCGTCGGGAGCCTCGCCGAATGCGAACACAGTGTTCCCCACGCAGATTTGGTCCCCTCTTTCCAGCCAGTGATCCTCAATACGCATTCCGTTGACGAAGGTTCCTCCGCCGGTATGCAAATCGTGAAGACGGAATCGGCCGCCTTCTGGACGGACCACGCAGTGGCGCCATGCGGCTTCGGGGTCGGGAATGGAGATGGTGGACGTCGGGGATCGGCCGATTTCAAGAGCTGTATCGGCGAGCGGGTAGCGTTTCCCGGCGAGGGGTCCGCTTATGGCAATCAGATCGGCCATTACAGGGGGCTGTGGAGCAGAACCGAAGGAAGTATATCAGAGCGGGCCAGCAACTCGCGCCGATTAACATATGGGTTCGCGGTTTTCACCGATGGGTTAATTGAAGAGTACTTGTTCTAACTAGTCGGAGCTTCGCAGACGTAAAATCAGTGACTTGCGATTGATGGCGGGTTTGGTGGCGCGATTGCCTATAGTAGCGGCGTAGGTAAGCTGATCCGAACCAGTTCCCGTCTGTCTGGCGGCAGTGCCCTAACGAAGAATCGAGGAGACTGACCATCATGAAAACCATTCTGAAGATTGCCACCGTCGCTGCACTGGCCGCTGCGTCCGCGTTCGCCCAGGGCGATTTGAAAGCGAGGATTCCGTTCGCGTTCGCGACTCCCGGTGGTGGCGAAATGCCCGCTGGCCAGTACGAGATCGCCAGGACCAACGCAACCTCGGCCATGCCCGTCTATCGCATCCTCAACGTGGATACGAAGCAGTCGGTGATGGCGATGGCTGCCGACACGGTTCGGCGCCCGGCTGCCGACAGGAATGCCGGTCCCGCTGTGACGTTCCGCTGCGCCGCTGAGAACTGCGCGATTTCCGGTGTGTTTACCGGCACTTCCGACTACGGCTCCGGTATTCGCGCCAAACTGAAGAACGTCGATCCGAAGGTTATGATCGCCGAGATCGCGATCCCGTTCGGCGAGTAAGCAGTAACCGATTTTTCTCTCTTCTCACCCCAACTGCGTGTGTGAGTTAAAATTTCGCCCCCTGAGTAAGCCGCCGGCTCGACTGGCGGCTATTTTTTTGTGATAAACTCCACGCGTGTCCGACCGCACCCTCCGTACCACTTTCTCTGCGCTTCTCCTCATCGCTACGCCTGTGATGGCCTTTCACGATGCAGATACCGCGCCTCTGATGAGCGACGCCGCAAAACACTTTCTCGCCTCGCTGACGCCGGAGCAGACCGCCAAAGTCAGCTTCTCCTACACCGATGAGGAGCGTTTCAACTGGCATTTCATCCCGCGCGAACGCAAGGGCCTTCCGCTTCGTGAAATGTCTCCGCATCAGAAGCACCTGGCGACCGCGCTGCTGAGTTCCGCGCTCAGCCAGCGGGGCTTCATGAAGGCGACCACGATCATGAGCCTCGAGGATGTTCTCCGCATCCTCGAAAAGGACAGCGGAGAACGCCGCAACCCGGAGAAGTACTATTTCTCGATTTTCGGCACCCCGTCTGAAAAGGGCACCTGGGCATTCCGCTTCGAAGGACACCACGTTGCACAGAACTTCACCCTCGCCAACGGTAAGGTAGCTGGCGGCCCGTCTTTCTATGGATCGAACCCGGCCGAAGTGCGCGAAGGACCACGCAAGGGCCTGCGCGTGCTGCATGCGGAAGAGGACCTCGCCCGCGACCTGCTCACCGCTTTGAAGGCCGACCAGAAAGCAGTCGCGATTGTCAGCAAGGTAGCTTACAAGGACATTCTGACCGAAGCGTCGCGTAAAGCGTCGCTCGCGGGTCAGCCCTCGGGCTTGTCTGCCGCCAAAATGACCGCGGCGCAGCGCGATCTGCTGCACAAGATCATTCACGAGTACACCGACAATGTTCCCGCGCCCGTGGCCGCTGGCCGTCAGGCTCTGGTGAAGAAGGCCGGCAACAACATCTTCTTCGCGTGGGCTGGCGTCGAGGAAAAGGGCGGTCCGCACTACTACCGCATCCAGACTCCGGACTTCATCATCGAGTACGACAACACGCAGAACAATAGCAACCACATCCACGCGGTGTGGCGCGAAATCAAGGGCGATTTCGGCGGCGATCTGCTCTCCGATCATTACAGCGCCAATCAGCACGACCACAAGTAAACATCCCTGCTACGATGCGGGTATGGATTGTTTGTGGTCGCGGCGAGGCTTCTTGTCGGCGCTCGCGTCCACCACTGGGGCGAGCGCCGCGGCGCCTGATAAAAAGCTGGTCACCGCGCCCTCCGAACTGCGCTGGTTTCGCGACCCCGCCACTGAGTTCGAACTACTCCGTCTCACAGATACGGCGAAATCCGCCGCTGTCCTGCCTCCTTCTCCCAACCGCATCGTCACGCGCGGCGGCGGTCTGATCTATTGCTCAGACCGGTCCGGCTCCATGCAGGTTTGGCGCATGGACATGAGGAACGCGAAGAGCGGACAAAGCCAGCAACTGACGCATGCCGAATCTCTGGAGACTTCCGCGGTCACGCTGCTGAGCGACGAGCGCAGGCTGGTCTATGTGGATGGCAATGCGCTGGTGCTGCTGAACCGGCGACCCGAGACGGTCTACACTGTCGAGAGCGGATGGACGTTCGCCGGCAACCTGTCTGTGAGCGACGACGGGAGCACTGCCGCACTGTCGGAAAGCCGGGCTGGCCGGTATCGACTCCGCGTTGTCGGGCTGAAGCGGGGTGGATCCGTCGCAACGCCGTTTGAGGCCAGCGAGCCCCTCCGCTATTGCCGCCTTCGACCGAAGCGGTCGGGCCTGCTTTACAATCACAACGGCGTTCTGACGCTCGTCAACTCCGATGGTCGGGGCTCGAAGCAACTGGCAGTGGCCGGCGGAAAGGCGGGGTTCGCCATCTGGAGCATGAACGGTCGCACGGTGTTCTACCTGACGGTCCCGGTGGCGCGCGAGAACGTTCAGCTCCGCGAACACAACCCCGAGACCAGCGAAGACAAGTTGATCGCCAACACGACGCAGTTCATCAGCTTTGCCGTCAACGCCGATGGTTCGGTGTTCGCCGGCATCAGCGGGAGTAAGGCGGCTCCGTATGTCCTTCTGCTGGTTCGCGCCGGGCGGCGGGAACTGACGCTTGCTGAACACAAAGCCAGCGTTGCCGACCGCGCCACTGTGGCCTTTTCGGTGAACAGCCAGCGTCTGTTCTACGGCACTGACCGGGAAGGGAAGCCAGCCATCTACTCCATCGGTATGGAGAAGTTCGTGGAAGACACCATTTCTCCGGACACCTGGGACGACGAAGACGAGAAGAAATCGAAGAAAAAGAAGAAGACCGCCAGGTAGACTACTGGACCCAGCCCGAGGCGACCGCGCCAGCCGATTGTGTCTGAGCGCCAGCTGGCATCGGACCCATGACGCGACCCTCGGCAACGGCAAACAACTCTTCCGGTGTGCGGCCGTCGACGGGGAACTGGGCGCATCCGGCAGCCAGGCTGAGGCCGTCCCATTCGCGCATTGTCTGACGAATCCGAGACAGTCGAGTCAGAATGGTGCGCGCCGAGGCGCCGATGATCACGGCTGCGAAGTCGTTACTTCCGATCCGGCACAGAGCTTCGTAGTCCGCGATCTCGTCCGCCAGCAGGGCGGATCCGGCGCGGATAGCGGCCTCCAGGCGGTCGGGCGGAAGTGACTCCGTGCCTTCCACGCAGGCAACCAGCACGGCGACTGGCGTGTTCAGCCGAGAGTTCCGCTTCAGCGTTTCCGAAAGGTGGCGCAGAAACGTGAGACTGTCCCAGCTTTGGGCGGGTTCGGCGGTCTTCGGGCTGGGCTGACTGGCGCGGTTCGCCAGCGCTTCCAGACCCGCTGCAAACCGCGGTGCCAGCGATTGCAAAACACTCATGTGATCGCGAGTGAACCCGTCGCGGGCCTCCTGGTACAACGACACACAACCGAAGACATGCCCGCTCCGTTCCACCGGTACGGACAGCGCGGAGCGCATCCCGCTCACCTGGCGCGAATCGTTCCGATAGCCCGATTCCACAGCCGGGTTGCCGTTCACCACGGACTTACGATTCTCCACCACCCAGCCTGAAAGACCCTCCCCCACCGGGATGCGGAGCGTCGCGAAAAAACGGCTCTCGGCTCCGTGGATCCACGCGGGCGTGAGCGACGTGCCCTCCACCAGCCAGATCACGATGGTGTCGTGCGGAACCAGCCGCTGGAGACGGACGGCGAACCGCGCAAAGAACTCCTCGCGGTCCATGGTCGCAGCCCGCGTGGCCGAATCGACCAGTTGCTGCATTTCCCGCCTGGCGCTGGTGATTGTCTCGAGCAGATCGCGGCCAGCGCCGCCACCCGCTGGTTCCACCCGCTTTGCCTGCTCGAAACCTGCGCCAGGCGCTTCGCCGCGCTCCACCTTCAGGTCGAGCGACAGCTTCAGAGAAGTGCTCTTTTTTGCGAGCGCTTTGCGTTCCAGTTCGACGTAGTTGTCCCGCAGCACGGCAACGACCCTGGGGTCGAAGCTGGTGCCCGATTCGTCGGACACGCGCTGCATCGCTTCGTCAAGCGGCAGCGCGCGCCGGTACTGACGGTCTGAGGCGAGCGCGTCCAGAGTGTCAACCACCGACAGGATTCGAGCGCCCAGCGGAATGTCCTCACCCTTCAATCCATAGGGGTAGCCCGAGCCATTCCACTTTTCATGGTGAGCTCGGACGATGGGGACCACGGGGTACGGAAAGTTGACGTGCTCCAGAATCTCGGCGCCGATGATCGGGTGGATCTTCATACGCTCGAACTCCTCTGGCGTCAGCCGGCCAGGTTTGGAGATGATGTACTCGGGCACCGCCAACTTGCCGATATCGTGCAGCACGGCCGCCGCGCCGAGCGCCTGCAGGTCGCCCGAATTCATCCCGAGACGCTGTCCGATTTCCGTCGCGTAGACCTGAACCCGCCGCAAATGGTCGCTGGTGGTGGTGTCCTTGGCTTCAATGGCCAGCGCCAGCGCTTCAATGGTCCGCATATGCAGAATGGCCAGGTGTTCGGCATGCACCTTGGCGTCTTCCAGCCGCTCCATATGCAGCCGCCAGGTTCTGTGCAGCAGGAACACCGTGGGCAGTCCCAGCGTCGCGGTCTCCCACCCGGCCGAACGCGAGACGGCATGGAAGGTCCAGCCGAGCATGGTCGCCCAGAGGATCGGCGGAAGCTGCGTGAAGTACTGTTCGCGCCAGACCGTCACCACCGAGCGATTTTCCGCAAGGCCTACTACCGATGCCCAGGGGAAAGTCGTGAAGAGGAAAAGCACCAGTCCGGCCGACAATGCCAGGACAGGGTTGGGCACGCCGAACGGCGTCAGCCACGCCAGCAGACGTGCCATGACCGCAATCGCTACAACCAGATTGGCGAGGCTGAAGTACACTTCCAGCAGCGAAACGCGGTTCTGACGACGCCAAACAGTCTCGATAATGAGGCATGCTGAGGTCGTAATGGTGGTCTCGGCGAGGCTCAGCTCCAGCAGGCCGAAAACCACGAACAGGGGGTGGCCCCACATCTGGCCCGCGAGGTCGGGAGCTCTGGCGCGCAGGATGGAGGACGTGAGCGCGATTACAGCGAAAAGTCCGAAGCGCAACGGGTGATCGATCCGCCAGTCGGCACAGGCGAAAGCGATGGCGTTGAACCCAAACAACAGGAACAATGTCACCCAAATCCTGGCTCTCGTTCTCATGGCACCAGTAAGGAACATCGGCGCGTTCGCCGGACTATGTTAGCCCCCGTTCAGAATTAAACCGCCATTTAATCGAAGTGATGCGTTCTAAAGGGACTTACCCATTTTGGGTAACGATCTGGCCGCGGGTGTCGCCTTTCCTGTTTCAACGGTTGCCTTCTGACCAGGGTAGTCTGATAACAAGGGATACATGAACTTCTCCATCGTTCCGGCTGCACAGCCGGCCCGCAACTTTTTGGTTCTGGTCTGTGCCGCGTTCTGCATGACCTCCTGTACGAAACAACAGCCGATTCAGGCTAAGCAGGATTCGGCACCCGTCCAGATCAAGGCGGTGCGGGTCCGGTCGCGAGATGTCACTCGCGCAGTTCAGTCGGTTGGAACGATGTTTCCGTTCGACGAAGCCGTCATCAGCGCTGAGATCGAAGGACGGGTTGTTGAGGTCAAAGCGGACCTCGGCGACGTCCTCGCCAAAGGCGCCGTTCTTGTCCGAATCTCCGATGAAGAGCAGAAGTACATGCTCCAGCAGAACGAAGCGGCGCTCCGTATGTCAATGGAGCGCGTGGGCTTAAAGAACGAGAACGACAAGATTATCGACATTCTGCAGTCCTCCGAAGTCCGCCGCACCCAGGCTGATTTGTTCGATGCCGAGCAGCGCTTTAAGCGCACCAAGAGCCTGGTGGACCAGGGCATCGGTTCGGCAGCCGACCTGGATCAGGCGCAGGCTCGGTTCAATGCCGCGCGGGCCACGTACGACCAGTCGATCAACAGCGTCCGGAATCTGCTGCAGGAGATCGAGAGGCAGAAGGCGCTGGTGGAACTCCAGCGCAAGAAGCTGCGCGACGCGGTCGTTTACGCGCCGTTCGCCGGCAGTGTCAAGGAAAAGAGCGTTTCGACGGGTGCATTCGTCCGGCCCAATACGCCGCTGTTCACACTGGTCAAGACCGATCCAATCCGGCTGAAGCTGGAGGTGCCGGAGCGGTTCGCGCCGTGGGTGAAGCTGGGGCAGATCATGGAAGTCCAGGTGGAAGCCTTTCAGGACAGGAAATTCACCGGTAAAGTCTGGCGCATTTCGCCCACCGTCGAGCAGTCCAAGCGCACGTTTATTGTGGAGGCGCTGGTCGCCAATCCGAAGAATGAGCTGAAGCCCGGTTCTTACGCGCGCGCTTCGCTGCCGACTGACAAAACGGAACACATTCTGCTGGTTCCCGTGCGGTCTGTGGTGTACCTGTTCGGTGCGAACAAGACGTTCGCGGTCCGCAACGGCAACACGATTGAGGCTCGTGACGTGAAGATCGGCGACCGGTTCGCGGAAGAGGTCGAAATTCTGGAAGGTTTGCAGGAAGGCGACATGGTTGCCACCTCACAGATGAACCGGCTGGACACCGGAACCAAGGTGTCGATCGCCCCGCCCGATACCCCGAAGGGCGAGAAGAAAGCCTCCGACTAATGGACCGCGGGTTCGGGTTCGGCGCTACGTGGTTTCAGCGACTGTGTAGCGCCGAACTTCCGTTGCCCGTCCTGTAGTTTCGTCGGCATCCACGATGACGGCATGTAGTTCCACACCGCCGCGCGCCGCTTCCATGCGCGCTGGCACTCCGGTCAGGAATCGCCGTATTACCGTATCCTTATCCACTCCAATCACGCTGTTGTATGGCCCCGTCATGCCGGCATCTGTCTGATAGGCCGTGCCGCCGGGTAGTATGCGCGTGTCCGCGGTGGGGATGTGGGTGTGCGTTCCAATCATTGCCGAGACGCGGCCGTCCAGATACCAGCCCATCGCCATTTTCTCGCTGGTCAGTTCGGCGTGGAAGTCGACGAAGCGAATCGTCACCGCGGGGTCGAGCGCTGCCAGAATCTTGTCGGCTTTGCGGAATGGGCAGTCGGTCGGCGGCATGTGGGTTCGCCCCTGAAGGTTGATCACAGCCACGGGTATACCGCGCTTTGAGCGAACGACGGTAACGCCCTTGCCGGGCAGGTCCTCCGTGTAGTTCGCCGGTCGGATCAGTTTGGGCTGACGGTCGAGGTAGTCGTACAACTCACGCTTGTCCCAGACGTGGTTGCCGGAGGTCATGGCGTCGATTCCGAGGGCGAACAGCTCCTCGGCGATCAAAGGCGTGATGCCGAATCCGCCAGCGGAGTTTTCAGCGTTGGCAATGACGAAGTCGATGTACTCTGCAGTGATTATGCGGCTCAGACGGTCGGCGACGATCCCCCGCCCTGGCGAGGCGAATATGTCGCCGATAAAGAGGATTCTCATGGGGCGTGAAAGGCAGGAGCGCACTTCACGCAGCACAGCGGAATCCCTTATTGACCCCGTCATTTACAGGGGTGGGTCCTCCGCGCATCTTTAGGCTTCTCCATGGCTTACGACAAGCCGGAGCCTGCACACCGATGCATTCATGCGAGCCGGACCCGGAATAATTGAGTGTTGGATCAATTATCGGGAGACCGCCAACAGCCGTGCATTGTTCCGCACGCTCCTGAGAAGAATGGTAACACCCCGAGGTTAGCGTTTCACTGCGGGAATCGCGGGATACTGGCACCCTGAGCTCCTCGCCGTCCATATCCGCGATACTCGAAACTGACACTCATGCGAAGCCTGATCCTCTGCCTCCTGGCCCTGACTGTTCCGCTTGCCGCCCAGACCCCGGCGCACGAAGCCATCCGGCAACGCATCGGGTCATTCCCGGGCACGGTCACGCTCTACGCGAAGAACCTCGACACCGGCAAGACCATCGGCATGGGCGAATCCGACCCGGTTCGCACGGCGAGCACCATCAAGCTCCCCGTCATGCTCGCCGTCTTCGACGCGGTGGCGCAGGGTAAGAACAAATGGACTGAGATGCTGACGGTCACCAGGGCCGAGAATGTCAGCGGCAGCGGCGTGATCGGCAGCGAGCTGTCGGACGGCGTTCGCCTGCCTGTGCGCGACGTGCTGAACCTGATGATGGTGCTGAGCGACAACACCGCGACGAACATGCTCATCGAGCGATTTTCGGCTGAGGCGGTGAACACGTATCTCGACAAGCTCGGGATCAGGTCGACACGGCTGATGCGCAAAGTGCGCGGAGACGGGAATAACCTGAAGTCGCCGTCGGGCTGGTCGGAAGCGGGCCGGCTGCCGGAGAATGCGAAGTTCGGGCTGGGGAAGTCGACGCCGAAGGACATGGTGACGATCCTTGAGCGTCTGGAGAAGGGCGAGATCGTCAGCCCCGAGGCTTCGAAGGAGATGCTCGCCATCATGAAGCGCTGCCAGGACGACACGGGCGTTCGGCGCAAACTGAACGAGTACTCCATCTACAACAAGACCGGCGCACTCGACGCGTTGCGGTCCGATGTCGCACTGGTTCGCAGCAAGTCCGGGGCGCGCGTCGCCATGGCGATCACGGTGGAGGGGATCCCGGTGGTCGACTATACGCCCGAGAATCCGGGCTCGATTCTGATCGCCGATATCGCCAAAATTCTTGTCGAGACACTCGCTGTAAAATAGGCGTCGTGCAGCACACCAGCCGACGCAGTTTCCTGGGCGCCCTGTCCGCAGCCGCGGCCGCTCCGGCGCTTCTACTCGGAGCCACCCGGGCTACCGATATCCGTATCGAGGAGCTGAGCCACAGCTTCGAGGATTTCCTTTACCGCACGCCCATCAAGTTCGGCGGCACAGAAGTGAACAAGGTGACGTTGCTGAACGTCAACGTCACGGTGCGCACCCGGGCAGGGAAGACGGCGAAGGGTTTCGGCTCGATGCCGCTGGGGAACGTGTGGTCCTTCCCGTCGAAGACCATGCCGTATGAGAAAACGCTGCAGGCCATGAAGGACCTCAGCGAGCGCATTGCGGCGATTACACGCGGCTACAAGGAGTATGCGCATCCGGTGGATATCGACGAGGCCGTCGAACCGGCGTGGCTCACCGCCGCGGCTGAGGTGTCGAAGAAGCTCGCACTCGACGCGCCGATTCCGAAGCTCTGCACGCTGTGCACCGGCAGTCCGTTCGACGCGGCGATCCACGACGCCTTCGGCAAACTGCACAACCGGAGCACGTACCAGACCTACGGGTCGGACCTGATGACGCACGATTTGTCGCACTACATCGGCGCCGAGTTCAAGGGCGAGTATCTGGACAAGTACGTCCTGAAGCAGCCCAGGCCACAGATGCCGCTGTATCACCTGGTGGGTGCGGTCGACCCGATCACCGAGTCCGACATCGTGAAGAAAGTCGGCGACGGACTGCCTGAGACCCTGCCTGAATGGATCCGCTACAACGGAATCACCCATATCAAGATCAAGCTGAATGGCGAGGACCGGAAGTGGGACACGGACCGCATCCTTCGCGTCGACAGCACGACCACGGAAACCCAGACGAAGCTCGGCGTCAAAGACTGGAAATATTCGCTGGATTTTAATGAAAAGTGCCCGAACGTCGATTATCTGATCGGCATGCTGAACGACGTGAAAGTGAAGGTGCCGGACGCCTTCCGCAGGATTCAGTACGTGGAGCAGCCCACCAAACGCGACCTGAAGGCCGACCGCGCCAACGTGATGCACGCCGCGGCGAAGCTCAAGCCCGTCGTCATCGACGAGTCTTTGACGGACAAGGAAATGCTGATGCTGGCCCGCGAGATGGGCTACTCCGGGACCGCGCTCAAGGCCTGCAAGGGTCAGGCGCAGGCGCTGCTGATGGCGGCTGTCGCGCAAAAATACAACATGTTCCTTTGCGTGCAGGACCTCACGTGTCCGGGCGCGTCGCTGATCCACTCGGCCGGGCTCGCCGCGCATGTTCCGGGGGTCGCGGCTATTGAAGCCAACGCTCGCCAGTACGTGCCGGTGGCCAACAAGGGCTGGGAGAAGAAATTCCCCGGAATTTTCACTGTCAAGGATGGATATTTGAAAACCGGAGTCCTCAGTGGACCCGGACTTAGCGCGGTCGCCTGAAAAAGGTAACATCGCGCCAGAAAGAATCGCCTGATCCCTTTCCGCACAATGAAACGCAGACGCCTGCTTAAAGCACTCGCGGCCGTGCCCGCCGCTCCGGCGCTCCTCGCCCAGCAACAGCAGAATAATACGCCCCGGCCGAGTCCGCAGACTACGCCTCCCGCCGATGCAACCACGCCTCCGGCGCCATACAACCGCACTCCGGCTGCCGCGGTCGAGCTCCCTAAACTGGAGACTTCGGTCGCCGACGAAGCCGGGATTATGACGCCGCGTTTCTTCACGCCGGCGCAGTTTGCGGCACTTCGGAAGCTGAGCGAGGTCATCATGCCGAAGATCGGCGAAGCCCCTGGCGCGCTGGAGGCGAGCGCCCCGGAGTTCCTCGACTTTCTCCTCAGCCAGTCGCCTTCCGATCGCCAGACGCTGTATAAAACGGGACTCGACCTGCTCAACGCGGGGGCTCGGAAGAAGTTCAGCAAGCCCTATGCCGAGCTCGCTGCCGACGAGGCGGGAACGCTGCTGGCGCCGCTCAAAGAGAAGTGGACCTTCGATCCTCCGGCCGATCCGCTCGCCCGTTTCCTCTGGGCCGCCAAGTCCGACATCCGCACCGCCACTATGAACTCGAAAGAGTACACGGTCGCAGCCAGCAGCGGCCGGCGCGGTGGTGGTGGCATGGGTCTGTACTGGGCGTCGCTCGACTAACGAATACCGGAGAATACAATGCCCCAAACCGAATACGACGTCATTATTATCGGCTCAGGCGCCTCCGGCGGGATGGCTGCCTACACCCTTACGAAGCGCGGTGTGAAAGTGCTGCTGCTGGACGCGGGTCCGCAGGTCGATTTCAACAAAGTCCGGACGCTGAAGCCGGTCTACGAATTGCCGTATCGCGGCTTCGGCAAGCCCGGCCGCCTGGCGCATGTGAATCAGGCCAGTGAGTTCAACGCGAACCAGTGGGTCGACGAGACCGAAGTCCCCTATACCCACGATCCGAAAGAACCGTATAACTGGGTCCGCGTGCGGATGCTCGGCGGCAAGTCGAACTTTTGGGCGCGCATGTCGTTCCGGCTGAGCGACTACGAATTCAAAGGAAAAGATTTTGACGGGTTCGGCGAAAATTGGCCTATCGACCACGCTGAGCTGTCGCCCTTCTACGATAAAGTGGAGCCGATTTTCCGAGTATCCGGCAAAAAGGAAGGGCTTATGCAGCTTCCCGACGGCCAGTTTATCGACGATACAAGCCCCGACGCCCAGGCCTCCGCGCGCGTTGCCTCAGCGGGCAAGCCGTTTGGCATCACGGTCACCAAGATCCGCCGGGCGCTCGGCAACGGACAACTGGCCAGCAGCTTCAACCTGTTGCTTCCGGCTGCGATGGAGACGGGCAATCTCACCATCGTACCCAACGCCGTCTGCCGGGAGGTGTCGGTCGACAGGAAGACGGGGCTCGTCAACGGCGTGCATTTCGTCGAAAAACACAGTAAACGGGAGATCCACGCGAAGGGACGGGCTGTGGTGGTCGGGGCGTCATGCCTCGAGAGCACCCGCATCCTGCTCAACTCGAAGATCGCTAATTCGAGTGGGACGCTGGGGCACTACCTGCATGACCAGTTCTACATCAGCAACAGCGTGGTCGCGATTGTCCCCGATGCCCGTGGGGGACGCAGTCGCGGTATCGTCGGCAGCTCGGGCTATATCCCCCGGTTCCGCAATTTGAAAAAGGGAGAAAAGCACGACTTTATCCGCGGATATGCATTCGATTTCTACACCGGTGGCACGCCCGACCCCAAATATTTCCCCTCCTGGGGCGAGGATCTGCAGAAGGATATCGACCGGAATCGCGGCGCTGCGTTCTCCGCAACCTTCATGGGCGAAGTGCTGCCCCGCTTTGAGAACTTCGTGCAGATCGACAAGACAAAGGTCGACGCCTACGGCATCCCGGTGCTGAACTTCAAGTGCAGGTACACCGACAACGAATTTAAGATGGCGAAGGACGGCAACGATGTCCTGAACGAAGTCTGCTCGAAAGCGGGCTTCGAGGTGCTGCACCGGAACGACAAAATGTACCCGCCCGGTCACAGCATCCACGAACTCGGGACGTGCCGCATGGGCGACAACCCGAAGACCAGCGTGCTCAATAAGTGGAACCAGAGCCACGAGATCAAAAATCTGTTCGTGGTCGACGGAAGCAGCTTCGTCACCGGCGGATCGCAGAACCCGACCATGACCATCCTGGCGCTCTCCATGCGAGCCTCGGAATTTCTTGCTGACCAAATGCAGAAAAGGAACATCTAACTGCACGTGATCTGTCGCATCGCAATACTGTGCGCCGCCTTCGTGTTGACGGTGGCGGCGCAATCCCCCGGGCGGGAGACGCCAGCAGGGCCGGAACAGCCTGTTCCCTACAACCACAAACATCATGTGGGCACACTGAAGCTTCGGTGCAACATGTGCCATCCAAACAAGGACCCCGGCGAACTGATGGGGCTGCCTGCGGCGAGTGTCTGCATGCAGTGCCATCAGTCCGTGAAGACCGACAGCCCCGCAATTCGAAAGCTAACTGAATATGCGAAGAGCTCACGCCCGGTGAAATGGGTGCGCGTCTATGAAATTCCGACGTATGTGTTCTTTAGCCACCGGGCCCATGCCGAAGCGAAAAACACATGCCAGGAATGCCACGGCGACGTGGCTAGCCAGGAACTGATGTCAAAGCAGGTCAATCTGAACATGAGTGGCTGCATGAGCTGCCACAAAACGAAGAACGCCAGCAACGACTGCACGTACTGTCACGAGCAGCGCAATTAGCTACTGGCCGACGATCATCCCGTCCTTCATCCGCTCCACGCGATCCGCGAACGATGCAGCTTCAGGGTTGTGCGTGATCATCAGAATCGTCTGACCCAGTCGCTCATTCAACGACTTCAGCAGTTCCAGAACCAGGGTCGAGTTCTCCGTGTCCAGGTTACCAGTCGGCTCATCTGCCAGCAGGATGGCAGGGTTGTTGACGATGGCTCGCGCAATGGCGACGCGCTGTTGCTCGCCGCCCGACAACGCGCGCGGCTTGTGGTCGAGCCGATGCGAGATGCCGAGCATCTTGAGCGCCTCGTCAAAGTGCGGATCCGTCGCCCCGGAGCGCCCGGCGAGGCTGCGCGCCAGTTCAATATTATCGGCCGCCGTTAAGGTGGGCAGCAGGTTGTATTTCTGAAAAACGAACCCAATGGAAGTCTTGCGAAGTTTGGCTCGCTCGGCCTCACCCATCACGCGCAGGTCTCGGCCGTCGACGTATGCCTCGCCCGACGTCGGTGGAGTCAGTCCGCCCAGAATATTGAACAGTGTCGACTTGCCCGAACCGGAGTGCCCGACAATGGCGAGAAACTCACCGCGCTGCACATTCAGGTTCACTCCGCGAAGCGCATGCACATCGACGTCGCCCGTGCGGTACGTCTTACACAACTGGTGGGCGCGGATAATCGGCTCACTCATAGCTGAGCGCCTCAATCGTGTCCTGACGGGCTGCCTTCAATCCCGGATACAGCGCGCCGAGCACCGCTCCGGCAATCGAAATGAGTCCTGCCACAGGCCACCATTCCGGAACGATCGCCACAGGCAGCGAAGATGGCACGAAGGCCATAATGGCCCATCGCGCAAGAAACGCCAGCACGATGCCAATCACCGCGCCCACCAGGGCCAGCAGCACTGTCTCGCGAAGCAGCATCGTCAGCACGTACATCTTTGTCGCGCCGAGCGCCTTCAGGATTCCAATCTCGCGCGTGCGTTCCAGCACCGCGGTATACATCGCCAGGAATACGATGAGAAAGCCGAACACCACGGCCAGCCCGATCAACACCGCGATGAATGGCGTCACGCCCGGAATCTGGCCTGGCGTCAGGTAAGAGAGGAACTCCTCCATCGAATAGATGGGATAGCCCTCAAGCGATTTCTTCATCGATTCGATGACGCCCTGGATGCTCTTCGGGTCGTCTACCTTCACGTAGACCATGCTGATCTTGCCCGTGTTCGACGTCACCTGCTGCAGGTACGACTTGTCGACGAACAGTTTGCCCAGCTTGCCCGACTCGATGACTCCGCGAACCACCCACTTCTGGCCGGCGAGTTCGACCGAATCGCCCGGCTTCAGCTTGCGCTGCTGCGCGTAGCTCTCATCGATCAGCATATCGGTCGGCTTTTCCAGCGGTCCGCCCTCCAGGTACCTCAGCCCACCAGCCATCTTTGTGAACCGGTCGAGGTCTACGCCGATAATGCTGTCGAAGCCGCCGATGCCGTGCACCATCACGCCCTGCGCGAGTGTGACGTGTGGTTGCTTTTCAGAAAACTTCACCATGCCTTCGCTCATTGGTGCGGAGGAGAGGCCGAGGATCGACGTGCCTGGCGGCCGGACGATGATGTCCGCACCCACACCACGCGTTCGCGCGGCGCTGGCATCCACCAGTCCGCGCGTCAGCCCAACGATCGTAAGCACGAGCGTTACCTGCAGGCCGATCGCAAGGACTGTCAGCAGTGTTCGTAAAGGTCGGTGGCGCAGGTTCTCGAAGACGAGTTTGTTGACCAATTTTCAATTGTACTGGACAAGGAGCCTCAGAGAACTTTCCGAACAGGGTAACCGTAAAATAGATTCTGCGACCTATGTTCCGCACTCTACTTGTCTTCGCACTCATCGCGGCAGCGGCAACCACCGCTTCAGCCGCAAACCCGACGTTCTACAAAGATGTGCTCCCGGTGTTGCAGGAGCGTTGTCAGGAATGCCACCGGGCCGGCGAGATCGGCCCAATGACCCTCTTCACATACAAAGAAACCCGACCGTGGGCGAAGAGCATTCGCGAGGTGGTACGAACGAAGAAGATGCCGCCATGGTTCGCGAATCCGAATCATGGCAAGTTTGTCAATGACCGCTCGCTCTCACAGTCGGAGATTGACATCCTGGCTGCGTGGTCGGATACCGGTGCGGCGGAAGGCAGCCCGAAGGATGCACCGGCGCCCAAACAGTGGACCAGCGGCTGGGGTATGCCCGTCAGGCCCGATGTGGTTATCGGCATGAAGCAGCCTTTCAGCCTGCCCGCGGCAGCCACCATCGACTACCAGTACATCGTGATCCCCACCGGCTTCACGGAAGACAAGTGGGTGCAGATGGTGGAGGCCCGGCCCAGCAATCGCGGCGTGGTCCATCATGCCGTGGTCTTTGTGCGAGGGCCCGCCGACAAGTGGTTGCGCGGCGAAGCGAAGCCGTTTGAACCATGGTCGCCGCCGAAAACAGGAGCCGATGGCAAACCGCGGCAGGGCGATATTGATGGTTTTGGCGCCGAGTTTCTCACTGTGTACACGCCCGGTAATTTGCCCGACGTGTTCAAGCCTGGGCAGGCTCGTCTGATCAAGGCTGGCTCCGACCTGGTGCTCCAGATGCACTACACCACCAATGGGAAGCCTGGTACGGACCTCACCCAAATTGGTCTCGTCTTCTCGAAGGAGAAGCCCCTGGAGCGGATTATTACCGTGGCTGTGGGCAACTCCCGATTCGTGATTCCTCCGGGCGACCCGGCATATCGCGTACCCACGCGCTTTCAGGTACCAAACGACTCCACGATCCTCAGCTTCTTCCCACACATGCACGTTCGCGGCAAGGGTTTCGAGTACAAAGTGCAACTTCCCGGCGAGGAAATGAAGACCATGCTCCAGGTAGACAACTACAACTTCAACTGGCAGCTTAGCTATCGTCTGGCCGAGCCCCTGAAGTTCCCGGCGGGAACGCGGTTTGAATTCACAGGAATATTCGATAATTCTCCGAACAATCCGTATAATCCAGACCCGAAGTCGCAGGTCCGTTTTGGCGAACAGAGCTGGGAGGAGATGAGCATCGGCTTCTTCGACCTCGCTGTTCCACTGGACATGGATCGGAAGAGCTTCTTTCGCCGGTCCAGTCCAACGCCGCCCGCTCCCAGGGCTGAATAACGAACGTGGTTCGAAGCGTCATCCTGCTGCTGGCCGGAGCCGTGCTCGCCCCGGCCCACGATCTCATCACGACGAAGCTGACCTGGTCGGTCGAGATCTCGCGCATCGTGTACCGGCGCTGCGCGTCGTGTCACCGCGATGGCGGTCCCTCGCCGATGCCGCTGGTCACGTGGGAAGAGGCTCGGCCGTGGGCCAAGGCGATTCGCGACGAAGTGCTCGCCAGACGCATGCCGCCGTGGGGCGCTGTGCGCGGCTACAGCGACCTGCAACATGACCCGAGCCTCACGCAGGATGAGATGACCCGCATCGCGGAATGGGTGGAAGGCGGCGCGCCGGAGGGCGATCCGAAGTACCTTCCGCCTTCCATCCCAGATGCGCCGCCAGCAGCCAAACCGATGCCCGGGCGAACACTGCGGACGGTGCGGCTCACAGCCGCAACGGTTATTCTCGGCCTAACCCCACTGGCCGATGTGGCGTCGGCGAAAATCTACGCACAGCGGCCGGACGGCACAATCGAGCCCCTTCTCCGGCTGCGAGACTACAAACAGAAATGGGCCCGGACGTACCTGTTGGCTGAGCCGCTGAAACTCCCCGCCGGCACGCGCATCGTCTCCGAACCGCCGGTCTCCATACAACTCCTGACGCGCTAAGCACGCGAAGTGGTAAGACAGTCGAATGAAGCTTTTTGCCATCGACTGGCACAACACCTTTGCCTTCACGATGTCCCCGGTAGAGTTGATGATTCGAGGGACCCTCACCTACCTCGCGCTGTTCGCCATGATGCGCTTCGTCCTGAAGCGGGAGGGTGGAAACGTCGGGCTTGCCGACCTGCTTATGACGGTGATGGTCGCCGACGCGGCCCAGAACGCGATGGCTGCCGAGTACAAATCAGTCACCGACGGTCTGGTGCTTGTGGGAACCATCGTGTTCTGGAACTACGCTCTCGACTGGCTGACTTTTCGCTTTGAGGGGTTCCGCAAGCTGCTGGAACCTGCCCCGCTCAAACTCGTGGTGAACGGGGAAATGTTGCGTCGCAATATGCGCAAGGAACTGGTCTCAGAGGGGGACATCATGAGCCATGCCCGGGAAAGCGGCATCGAATCGCTCCAGGATATTGCGGCTGCTTATATGGAATCGGACGGCAAAATCAGCATCATTCCGAAAAAATGATTCAGACCGCGGCGATGGGTACGGTAAATGCCACCGTGTTCAATACACCCAGGCGCTGGAACTGCACCCAGACACGATGCAGTCCGGCGCGCGGAAAGATGACGTTGAACTGAATGGTGTCGCTCTTGTCTTCCCACGCCGGATGCGTGTGAATCATATCCGCCAGATCGGAACTCGCCAGCAGCATGTGCCCCCACGCACCCAGATAAGGCTCGAGGCCGTCACCCGGCTGGAGTCGAAAGAACAGCATGGTCTTCGTTCCTGCCAGCGGCTGGGGCGGGTCCATGCGAATGCTCACTGTAAGATTCGACCCGCGCTGGGTTCCGGTGTCCGTCGACAGCGCGGCAACTTCCGGCTGCGAGCCCACGGCATACAATGTCTTGCCGATCATCTGCGGCATCGCGTTTTCCGGATAGAAATCGCACAGTAGCCGGTATTCCCCACCATGCGGCAGGGCGGTCTGAAACAGGAAGGACCCGTCGGCCTGCCGCACAGGATGTTCATGCGCGAAATACTGCAAGTCCGAACTGACGATGAATAAATGAAGGAGTTTTTCGTGAATAAGCTGGAGTTTCGCGGGCTTTCCGGTTTTGGGATCCTTTGGCACCAGCCGCATTCGCAGCGGTGCGCCGGCCCGAAGCGGCTTCGGGCTGACCGTCAGATCGACGGCAAACTCCCGCGGATCGGGAATCCCGGCCACCAGCTTCATTCCGCATCGCGGGCACTTGGCGGGGACCGGCGACCGCACCTCCGGATCCATCGGGCAAATGAATGGAATTTCCTGGCCAGAGGCCGCTGCCGCCAGACTGCTCAGCAGAAAAGCCCGTCGATTCACTGCGCGAACCGTTTGAAGAAACTCGAGTCGTTCCACTTCGGCCGGCTCGGGCGTTCCGCCAAATCATCCAGAAATGCCGCCATTACTTCGTTAAATCGAACCGCACCGTCGATGCTGACGGGCTGCTTCAAATCGTCCGACGGCGCGTGATACCGCTCCTTCGTCCACTTCGCCAGAATCTGGCCCTCGGGCGTGTTCGGCTCGGCGTGAAACTTGAATGCCAGAGACGGGACTCCATTGCGGATGAAGCTGTACTGGTCACTGCGGGTGAAGCGGCCCCGAGCCGGTTCCGGATCGCGCTCAGCAGGCAACCCGAAACGTTTGGCGACCGCCGCAAACTCCGGCCCAAGATCCGATTCATCAAGCCCGAGAACCGTGATCGCCCTCAGCGGAATAATCGGCAGAAACATATCCGTATTTAAATCCGCCACCAGTTGACCGCGAGGCACAGTCGGGCGATTTGCGAAATATTTCGAGCCCAGCAGTCCCCCTTCTTCTCCGGTGACCGCCGCGAAGATTATCGACCGCTTCAACTGCCTGCCTCGCAGACCCTTCGCAATCTCAATCATCGACGCAATACCGGACGCATTGTCCATCGCTCCGTTGTAGATCGTGTCGGCAGGATCGGAGGGAACCGCGGGACCGATCCCGAGATGATCGAGGTGCGCCGAATACACCACATACTCGTTTTTCAAAATCGGGTCAGAACCGGGAATCATGCCAAGCACATTCTCCGATTCCGCAGTCTTTTCGGTGAACGTCGCCTTCGCGCGGACCCGGTACAGGAGTGGAAATTTAGGCAGTGGCTGGCCCGCTTTGTCGATGGCCAGGAGCTCCTCGGCGGTGTGCCCTGTACCTGCCAACAGCCTGTTCGCTGCGCTCGGATGCAGTGTTAGGCCCACCTGCTGCGACGCTGTCTCATTCAGGCTCGGGTCGGCAAGTCCGATGGTGGGTGTAAGCCTCGACAACGCAGTTCTCTCCCACGGAATATCGGCGCGGCCTGGGTTGAACAAACTCGCCATTCCAACCGCTCCCGCTGCGCTCAGCACCTTCCACTGCTCGGCTGCCGAGCCCGCGTGCGAGCCCAGCGCCGGCGATACACCCTTCGGCAGTCCTTTGAGCACCAGCGCGATCTTTCCCTTTAAATCCAGGCCCTTCAGGTCGTCGACTCCCGCTTCAGGTATCACAAGGCCTTGCCCGACAAACACAATTCCGGCGTCGACCACGCGTCCGGAAATTCCGCGCGAAGCCAGCAGCGCGTCCTTGCCCTGTGTTACCGACTCGACTTTGCCGTTCGGCCCAATGAACTCGAGACTGCTTTCCTTTTCCACGATTTGGCGCAAACGAAACGCAACAGGCTGAAGGTACCCTCGAGTTCCCGCGGGCTTCAGTCCTGCCTTTTCAAATTCCGACGCCACATACTGCGCGGCTTTACGATGTCCTTCCGATCCCGCCTTGCGGCCCTCCAGCGCATCGTCCGCCAGATACGCAACGTGTGCCCACCAGGCTCGGCCCGCTTCAGACACCTCAACCGGAGGTGCCCCGAAGATCGACCACGCCGCGCACACCAGAGTCAGAACGGCAGGGAGTACCCGTTTCACGCACTTGCTCCCGCTTTTGCGGCCTTGAATGCATCCCGAACGCGCCGAATCTGCAGGGCGTGTTTTTCCGCGTGGCCGGCGTAAATACGCAGCCAGTCGAGCAGCGTCATGCGGCCGCGCACACTGTGAATGCCTGCGCGTGAGTAAGACTCCTCGGGCGTGTCCTTCAACAGCTCATAGTTTTCGGCTCGAATGCGGCGAAACGTCTCCAGCGAATTCGAATATTTACGCTTGCTGTAGTCGAGCTTCTCCGCCCATGCATTCTGGTCGGTCTGCTGAATTGTGGGCTCATTCTCGGCGATGATGCTTCGGAAGCGCAGAGCTGCACCCATTTCCGAATCGGACAGGTGCGCCACAATCTGACGCACGGACCACTGTTCGGGTGAGGGACGAAAATCCACCTCGGCACCTGCGGCCCCGGTCAGCGCGGCTGCCACCACTTCAGGACCGCGCCGGAATCTTTCCAGCATTTCCTCCAGTTCACTCATACAGAACAGGATGCCACGAGCGCGGGCGCAACTCCACGAGCGCGGGCGCAACTCGGGTGTCATACTGACCGTGAGCCTTCTGAAACATGTCTCGCCCGATTTCCCGGCGCGCGCTTTTGGTCTCATCGGCCGCGCCGCTGCTCGCCGCGTCTCCTGGTGGCAGCCTCCATCGACACATCGCAAAACACCCTCTGGCCATAACAATGTGGGACTTTTCCTGGCTGGAACGACGCTGGCCCGGAGCCGGCTATGAAGACTGGGACGAAGCACTTGGCGCGCTGAAAACACGCGGCTACGATGCTGTCCGTATCGACGCTTATCCGCATCTGATCCACGCAGGCGCCGACCGAACGTGGGAACTTCTGCCGCACTGGTGGTTTCAGGACTGGGGCGCTCCGTCGCGTTGCCGCGTCCGCATTCAGCCGGAACTCAACAAATTTATCGCCGCCTGCGGCCGCCACAACATCTGCGTCGGGCTCAGCACCTGGTTCCGACAAGATGTCGACGATACGCGGCTAAAGATCCAGGGTCCGGCCGACCTCGCCGCCATGTGGAAGACGACCCTTGATTCCATCGAGCCAGGGCTCCGCAAACATCTGTTGTATGTCGACCTTTGCAACGAATGGCCCATCGAACCATGGGCGCCGTTCTATCCGAAGAAGACACCACGCACCAGCCCCGAAGGGGTTCGGTGGATGCGAGAGAGCATCGACCAGATTCGCGCTGCATACCCGTCACTCGACTACACGTTCTCCTTCAGCAGTGAGTACAACACGTGGAAGCAGCAGGACTTTAGCATGCTCGATTTTCTGGAACTGCATCTCTGGATGACAACGTTCTCTGATTTCTATAAGAAAGTCGGTTATGCGTGGGAGCGCTTTGACCAGAAAGGTTATGACAATGTGGCCCTCAACGCCGAGCGCATCTACCGTGAAAACCCAAAGCACTGGCAGGACCGCCTTAAGTTCGGTATCGACACGCTGGCCGAATGGTCCGCCGCCTCAAACAAGCCGCTCATGACCACCGAATGCTGGTCGCTTGTCGACTACAAGGACGGTCCGATGCTGCCGTGGGACTACCTGAAAGAGCTGTGTGATCTCGGTGTACGCCATGCGGCGGCGAAGCAGCGCTGGATCGCGATCGCGACATCGAACTTCTGTGGACCACAGTTTCAAGGCATGTGGCGCGACGTGGAATGGCACCGCAGGCTCACCCGCGTAATCCATGAGGCGAAGCTACCCGTAAACTGGTAGCAGCGTGACGCGATACCTCGCCCTCTTACTTGTCCTCGGCGCAACGGCCCTTCAGGCCGCCGACACCGTCGTACGATCCGGTTCCTTCGAGGTGTACTCCCTTGCAGGAGATCGCGAGGCCAGGGACATCATGAACTTCGCCGAGCAGATCCGGTACACCCTCGGATGGCAGCTCGGCAATCAGGACATCAGGACCACCTGGCCCGTGCGGATCCTGCTGGTGAAGAAGAAGCAGCCGGTGGCTCCGGAGTGCAGGCTGGCGCGCGACGCGTTCGTCTGTTCGGTCTCTGAGCCCACGCCCGAGTTTGCGTCCAGTCTGACGCGCATCGTGCTCGACTCCTGGAGCGGCTACCTGCCACCACCGTTCTACCGCGGCATGTTGCAGCTCTACGCCACCATTCAGATCGACGGGCCGCGTATTACGCTCGGTGCTGTCCCTGCTCAGAAGGACCGCGACTGGGCCCGCGCGCACATGCTTTCGGTCGACCCGAATTACAGCGGCAAGCTGCGTGTGCTGCTCGGCAATCTTAGCCGTGGTGTCGAGGCCGAGGTCGCGTATCGCAATGCGTTCAGTGAAGGACCAGAAGGCCTCGAGGCGTCGCTCGACCGCTACCTTTCCGCTGGTAAGTACGGTACGATCACCGCACCGAGCCGGCCGTTAAACGCCCAGCGCCAGCTCATCGCAAAAGATGCCGATCCGGTGGACCTGCGGACGCTGCAGGCAGATCTGCTGCTGGCCGCGGGACAGTCCGATGCGGCTCGCAAGGCTTACGCGGGGATCGGCACGCCTGCTGGTCATGAGGGCCTCGGGCTGGTGGCTCTGAAGGCGGGGAGCAAGGACGAAGCGGCCCGCGAACTGGCCCAGGCAACATCGGCTCGAGCGCTGCTCGAATACGCCCGGCTGGTTACAGATGGCGAACAGAAGCGTGCGGCGCTGATAAAAGCCGCGGCGGCAAACGATCGCTGGGCTGAGCCGTTTGTGATGCTGGCGGCACTGGAAACGCACCCCGCACAAAAGCTGGCCGCGCTCCGAAAAGCAACTACGATTCAGTCAGGGCGCCCAGAGATCTGGACCGAGCTCGCCGAGCTGCAGGAGCAGAATAAGCAACTCGCCGATGCCGCGAAATCATGGGCTGCGGCTGAGCGCGCCACCGGCGATCCGGAAGCCCGCGAGCGCGTTCGAGCCCGTCGCCTTCAGGGCGAGCAGGCTCGCATGGAAGCCGATCGCGCAGCCAAAGAAGAACTTCGCCGCAAGGAGCGGGCCGAGGCCGAAGCATTCCGCAACTCCGCGCTTTTGAAGATCCGCGAGGCCGAGGCACGCGCCAATGCGGGACGTCAGCAACTCGATCCCAGCAAGCTCGACCGTTACAAGGACGAGTCCGACACGAAGAAGGTAAAAGGGACCCTGACGCGCGTGAACTGCCTCGGCCAGAAGGCTGAACTCGTAGTTACGAATGGCAGGCAGGTCACCACGATTCTGGTACCCGATCCGAGTAAGATCGCGATTGCCGGGGGCGGGGAACGCACGCTCTCCTGTGGCCCTCTGAAACCGGTTCGCAGCGTTACGGTGGAGTACACGCCTCGCACCGATCTGGGCAAGTCCATCGCCGGCGAAGCCGTCAGGCTCGAGTTCCACTGATGCCCGAAACGCGCCGCCTGCGCTGGATCGCCGTCAGTGTTCTTTTCCTGTCCTCGGCGCTGAATTATCTGGACCGGTCTGTCCTGTCGGCGTTAATGCCGACATTAAGGAAAGAATTCGGGATCGGTGGAGCGGAATTAGGCACTTTAATCGCGGCCTTTTCCATCACGTATGCCGTCTCTGCTCCGCTCATGGGGCTCCTGATTGACCGGTTCGGCCTGCGCTACGGCGCATCCTTCGTTGTTGGCTTCTGGTCGATGGTCAGCATTGGCACCGGCTTCGCGGGCGGCTTCGGGAGCCTGATGGCGTTCCGGGCCATGCTCGGACTGGCCGAATCGGGCGGAATTCCATGCACCGGGAAGGGAAGCGCGGCGTATCTCGAGCCCCGCGACCGCGCCCTCGGAAGCGCCATCAGCCAAATCGGAATCTCACTCGGATTATCCGCCGCGCCGATTCTGACTGAGGTGGTCACCGCCCGGTTCGGCTGGCGGTCGACATTTGTGGTCGCAGGACTTCTTGGCTTCGTCTGGCTTCCCATCTGGCTTTGGACGTCGACGCGAATCCCTCCCGGCCAGATCCCGGGCGATCCGCCGAAGGTGCCCTACGGCGATATGTTTCGCGACCGGCGATTCCTGACACTCATTGCGGCAAATGGCCTCTCCATGACGGTCTACAGCCTCTGGACCACATGGCCCACACTGTTCCTGGTAAACACTTTCGGCATTACGCAGGAGCACGCCAACACCGGGTTTGTCTGGATTCCGCCGATATTCGCAACGCTCGGCGGTCTGTCAGGCGGGCTGCTGGCGCAACGCGTTATCAAAGAGGGAATCGACCCCGCGGCCGCGCGGATCCGCATTTCGGTGATTGCTTCGGTGTTCGTGCTCGCCACCGGTGTCGCGCCGCTGGCCGGGTCACCTGCCCTCGCAACCGCCTGTATCTGCCTCAGCTATTTCGCCCTGCTGATTATGAGCGTGAATTACTACTCAATTCCACTCGATTTATTCGGAGTTGGCCGAGCTGCGTTTGCCACATCGTTTCTGGTTTCCATCTATGGGTTCATGCAGGTGTTTCTCGCCCCGCTTATCGGCCGCTGGTCCGATGCGGCGGGATGGCAGCCCATTTGTCTGTTTGTCTCCGTCCTGCCCCTGACCTCCGCGCTGCTGCTTCGAAGCGCCTTTCGCCGGCCTGCATGAATCGACTGAAGACAGCGCTGTTCCGCTTCCTTGGAAAGGAACCCGAGGCCGTAGTGGTGAGCTTCTGCTCCGGTCCGCCTGAACTCGCGGCGCGTATGGTGGCCGAGGTCCTCGCACTGGTCCCCGACCGCCGACACTACGCCGTCTCTTCTCATCCAATGGCCGGCGTCACCACCATCGCGCCCGCAGACGCACCAGACGCGCTCCGCAGTAAGCGCATCGGACTCGCGCCGACACTGCTGGCGCCGGGCCGCGATTATGAGCGGATTCGTCAACTTGCCTCGCGCATGGCGCCGCTGAAAATCCTCGCGTATAACGCAGCGCTCGAACGTCACCACCTGCAACTCACCACTCCCATCGCGACCTGGCTGTTCCTTCGCGGCGTCCCGCTGGACCGGATCTGGCTGCGTCCGAAGTGGTTTCCCCTTCGCCGCGAGCACTCCACATGGCCCGACAGCCATCTCGTCATTGATGGCCGCCAGCCGTCTCCTGGTCGACGCAAAGTCGGAGTGCTGTCGCCTTACTTCCCGTGGCCTCTCAGTCACGGAGGCGCGGTCCGCATCTACAACCTGCTTCGAGAAGCCGCAAAAGAATTCGACATTCATTTGTTTGCCTTTTGCGAGGACCCGCAGACAGCCGCGTACAACACGCCCGTCCTCGACCACTGCGCTCAGGTCGTGCTGTTCCGCAATCCGCGCTATCGTGAGCCTCGCTGGTCATCCGTTGATCCGCCTGAGGTGGAGGAATTCACGAGCCAGTACGTCGGCGATGTCATTGCCAGTCAGGCGCGTCGCCACAACATCGAGATCCTTCAGACCGAATACACGCACATGGCGCGCTACGGTGGCGACATCCTGGTGGAACACGATGTGACCTTCGACCTCTACTCGCAGATTCACGCCCGCACCCCGAATCGCGGCACCTGGTGGAACCTCTGGCGATGGCGTCGTTTTGAGCGCAAGTCCGTCGGCACTTTTCCGCGCGTCGTCGTAATGTCGGATCGCGATGCGGAACTCCTGCCGGAAGCTCGCACTGTCATTCTGCCCAACGGCGTCGATCTCGAACGCTTCCAGCCCGCGCCACCAACGTCCGATCCGCATCTGCTCTTTGTCGGCTCGTTCGCGCACTTCCCGAACGTAGTCGCGTTTCGATGGCTGCTGGAAGAGGTGCTGCCATTGCTTCCGCAAGAGGTCCGGGTCAGCGTCATCTCGGGCCGCAATCCCGAACTCTACTGGCAGGACCCCGTCACAGACCCGCGCGTCAAACTGCACGGCTTCATCTCAGACGTGCGCCCGTTCTATGCGGCCGCTTCCATAGTCGTTGTGCCCACGCAGGTGTCGGCCGGCACCAACCTCAAAGTCATTGAGGGCATGGCCATGCAGCGGGCCATCGTCTCTACGACGTCCGGCGTGAACGGACTGGGAGTCATCAGTGGAATCCACGCGATCGTCGCCGACACGCCTGCCGCCTTCGCATCCGCGGTCACGATGCTGCTGAGCGACGACGACGTCCGGCACGCACTCGCGGAACGCGGACGCCATTATGCCGAAGAGCGGTTCGGCTGGGAGCGAATCGGGGCAGGGCAGCGGCGCCTCTGGCGAGAGCTTCTCATCGAGCGGTCGGGTATCCGCATCCGGCGCGGCACCACAAACGATGCGCAAACCATCGCACGCATTCAGCTGGGCAGCCACGGTGCCAGCCAGTGGGAGCCCGAGACCTACTTCACCTTCGACGTGCGTGTCGCCGAGCAGAACGGCGTTGCGGCGGGTTTCCTGGTCAGCCGCATGGTCGGCCCCGGCGAGCTGGAAATTCTCAACATCGCCGTTGCTCCCGAGGCCCGGCGGGTGGGCATCGCTACGGCGCTGATTGAAGGCCTCGACGCCCCGGACGTGTTCCTGGAAGTTCGGGAATCGAATGCTCCCGCGCAGCGCCTTTATTGCAAGCTCGGATTCGAAACGGTGGGCCGGCGAGAGAAGTATTACGACGACCCGGTGGAAGCCGCACTCGTGATGCGCAGAAGCCGCGCTTGACAAACTCCTGTCAAATGAAACTACACTGGTTACGGAACAGCAGTAGTTACAGATGCCGTTAAGTACCCGCTTCGCTGTCGCGATCCATACCGCCGGAATGCTCGCTGTACTTGGCGAGCGCGAGCCCGTGACATCGGATGCAGTGGCCAAAAGTGTCGACACCAACCCCGTGGTTGTTCGCCGGGTGATCGCGATGCTGGCTCGCCGGGGCCTTGTGAACGTGCGCAAGGGTCAGCACGGCGGCGCCACACTGGCCCGGCCGCCTGAAACGATCCGTCTCGATGAGATCTACCGCGCCGTAGAGCCCGGGCCGTTATTCGCCGTCCCAGTGCCTGGGCCGAATCGGGAGTGCCCCATCGGCCGGTGCGTGGGCGCGGTGCTGGAGCGCTTTTTTCATCGGGCCGAGACCGGAATGCTCGCCACGTTGCATGGCATGACGCTGGCCGATGTGATCGAATCTGTGAAGGAACGTGCTGAATGCCAGCCCCAACAAAAAAGAAAATCAATTATTCACGAGCTTTTACAGAATCAAAAGCGCTGATTTATGCGAATCGCTGGCGGCTCGCCGCCGGTCTGGCCCTCATGCTGGTCAGCCGCGGACTCGGGCTTGTTTTGCCAGCCTCCACGCGCTACGTGATCGACGAAGTGATCGGCAAGCGAAACACAGAAATGCTGCCTGTTGTCGCCGGCCTCGCCATCGGGGCGACGGTGTTGCAGTCCATCACCAGTTTCATCCTGTCGCGCATCCTCGGAATCGCGGCGCAGCGCGCCATCACCGACATGCGCAAACGCGTGCAGGCGCACATCGAACGCCTGCCGGTCCGCTACTTCGATTCCATGAAGGTCGGCCAGCTCCTCTCACGCGTGATGACGGACGCTGAGGGCATTCGCAATCTGGTGGGCACCGGACTCGTGCAGCTCACTGGCGGTATTTTCACCGCGGTGCTCTGCCTGGGAGTGCTCTTCTGGGTGAACTGGCAGATGACCACGTTGACACTGGTTGTACTGGCCGTCTTCGGTGGTGGACTGGCCGCGGCATTCAGCAGACTCCGCCCCATTTTCCGCGAACGTGGAGAGATCTCGGCAGCAGTCACGGGCCGTCTGACCGAGTCCCTGGGCGGCATTCGCGTAGTGAAAGCTTACACGGCGGAACGGCGGGAGGAACTCATCTTCGCCAAAGGCGCTCACAAGTTGTTCCGCAACATTGCCAGGTCAATGATCGGTGTGTCGTTCGTGATGGCGTTTTCCACCCTGGCCGTCGGGGCAATCGGACTGGTGATCTTTCTGGTCGGAGGCCGCGCGGTAATTGACGGCACTATGACCATGGGTGAGCTCTTCATGTACGTTTCTTTTACCGGAATCATGGCGCTTCCGGTTATCGAACTGGCCTCCATCGGAACCCAAATTACGGAGGCGTTCGCCGGGCTCGACCGCATTCGCGAAGTGCTGGACTTGCCCACTGAAGCGGATGCCGACAAGGGACTCGCCACCATGCGAGACCTGCGTGGCGAGATTGAATTTCGCAACGTCTGGTTCGAGTACAACGAGGGCACGCCTGTGTTGCGCGATGTATCGTTCCATGCGCCCGCCGGCGCAACCGTGGCGCTGGTCGGCTCAAGCGGCTCCGGCAAAAGCACGCTTGTCAGCCTGGTCATGAATTTCAATCAGCCGAAATCCGGGCAGATCCTGGTCGATGGCAAGGATCTGGCCACGGTTCGAATGCGCGAGTATCGCTCGAACCTGGGTGTGGTGTTCCAGGATAATTTCCTCTTTGACGGAACCATTGCGGAAAACGTCGCCTATTCGCACCCGTCGGCCACCCGTGAGCAGATTATCGAAGCGTGCCGCATAGCCCATTGCCACGAGTTTATTCAGCGCTTCGAAGACGGGTACGAAACCATCGTCGGCGAACGCGGCGTGAAGCTCAGCGGCGGTCAGCGGCAGCGCGTCGCGATTGCCCGGGCACTGCTTGCCGATCCGCGCATACTGGTGCTCGACGAAGCCACGTCCAGCCTTGACAGCGAAAGCGAGGCGATGATTCAGGATGGTCTGCGCACGCTGCGAAAGGGCCGCACGTCGTTCGTGATCGCGCACCGTCTTTCCACCATTCGCAATGCCGACCAGATCCTGGTGCTCGAACTCGGCCAGATCGTCGAACGTGGCACTCACAATGAGTTGCTCGCACGAAATGGCCGATACCGCGAGCTCTACGACCGGCAGTATCAGTTTGAAGTAAATCAGTTCATTAATCCGGGGGAAGACTTTACGCCCGCGGCCTTACCCGTCACAGCTGTCTAAAACCGCAACAAAGGAAAACCAGAAATGTCTGAAGTCGCACAGAATTTCCAGAACCACGTCCGCAGGGAGCCCCTGTTCACCTATATCGTGGTGCCCCTCCTTCTGATCCACTTCGCACATGTTGTTGTGCGCCTGAGTCGGAACCTCACGATGGATAATGTGGACGCCGCGCTCCTGGGATTCGCCCTTATCGTGATGGCGCTACTCACACGAGTGAACGCGCTCAAACCGCAGGACCGCATCATCAGGCTTGAAGAGCAGCTCCGCTACCAGCGCGTTCTTTCTCCGGAGCTCGCTGCAAAATCCGCCGCACTCACCCGCGGTCAAATCATCGCGCTGCGCTTTGCTTCCGACGCGGAACTGCCCGGCCTGGTGACTCAAACACTGGCCGGGCAGTTTGCAAAACCTGTCGAAATCAAAAAAGCAATCCGCAACTGGAGGCCGGATAATTCCCGGATCTAACTACGACGTTTTCTTCGCCGTGTACTCGAAGGTCAGGTTATTCGGGCCCTCGACTGTCAGCTTGATGGTGTCGCCGCTGACCTTCCCCTTGTAATTCAGGGTCATTTCGTTATCCTGAAATTTCACGTCGATGGAGAAGGTCAGCGAGTCGCCTTCCAGCTTTCCGTTCTTGATAACGGATTTGCCCATCATCTCGCTGACGGTTTCTCCAGTGACACTGGCTCCGTCCGTCTTGAACACGAACGTGCGTTCGATGGTGCCGTTAGGCGTTTCAGCCGAGCCCTTCCAGGTCCCGTTGATATCTGCCGCCAAAGCAGTCAGCGCGGAAAGCGCAAGCAGCAAAAACACTCTCATTGCAAAACCTCCTGGTTCCGTACGCGGGCCATTTTATCCTGATTTGCGTCCTGGCGGAACTGCCCGGTCGGCCGTTCCTTCGCCAACTGCTCCTCAAAAGCCGCCTCGTACCTTGCGACAGCCTTCACATAGCCTTCCGGATCGGCAAACGAGCCCTTCTTGTGCTTCTCCTCCATGCCGTACTGTGAACCATGCGCCGCGGCCCAGATCACCGGCCTGAGCTTCTTCTGCGCTGCAAAACCGCGGCGGAACGCGTCGACAATGTTGGGCTCCAGCTTGTTGCCGACCAGCGGCATAACAACGCTCTGCATATTCGCCAGCAGCACATCCGGATTACCCGGCGTGCTGATCTCGTATGACACGCTGCCGGGTGTATGGCCTGGCGTCAGCACCACACGGAGCTTTGTGGTGCCGATCGCGATTACTTCCCCGTCCTTGAGTCGGCGGTCCACTTTGACGGGGGTGAAAGCATTGCGCCCCCCGTTATACGGATCGGTTTTCGCGCCGCTCTCCAGAAGGGGCGCGTCCTTTTCCGTGGCGTACACGCGCGCTCCGCTCAGCTTCTGAATCTCAGAAAACGCCGCGACGTGATCGAAATGCGCCTGCATGGTGAGCAGAATCTTCACATCCCGCAGAGCAAATCCCAGTTTCTCGACCGAAGCCCTGATGAGCGGTGTCGAACTGGCGAGCCCCGAGTTCACCAGAATGTGTCCCGCCGGAGTGGTGATCAGAAAGCACGCCAGATCGCGCGTGCCAACATAATGCACGTTTCCGGCAATAGTGTGAGCCGGCCAGGGTTCGGTCCAGGATACGTTCTGCCCGAATACACCTCCGGCCATTAGCAGAAAAAGGCTGGAATAGTTTTTCATAAACACTATTTCGAGTAGGAAATCCGCCAGATCTTGTTGCCCGCGTCGTCGCTGACCAGCAGAGATCCGTCCGCTGTCTGTACAACTCCGATCGGCCGTCCCCACACCTCACGGGAGTCGGGAGACGTCATCCAGCCGGTCAGGAAATCCTCAGGCGCCCCAGCCGGTTTGCCATCCTTGCCGAACGCCTGATACACGATGGAGTAGCCAGTCCGCTTCGTACGGTTCGATGATCCGCGCAACGCAATGAAGGCACCGCCGCGATACTTCTCCGGGAAGAGTCGACCCGTATAAAACGTCCAGTCCATCGCAGAGACATGCGCCCCCAGCGATACGTCGGGCACAATCGCCTTGCTCACCATGTCCGGCTTTTTCCCTGCATTACGGGGTTCTTCGTTCGGTCCGAAATACGCCCAGGGCCAGCCGTAGAACCCACCTCGTTTCACGCTGGTGAAGAAGTCGGGCACCAGATCGTCGCCGAGCCCATCCCGCTCCTGCACCGTAGCCCAAAGCTCACTTGACCCGGGTCGGAAGTGGATGCCGGTTGCATTCCGCAGGCCCGTGGCGTAGATCTTGCAGTCACTACCGTCGGGCTTGCACTCCAGCACTGTGGCGCGCCGCTCATCGGTATCGGGATCGACATTCGAACCGCTGCCAACGTTGACGTAGAGCTTCTGACTTCTGGCGTCGAAGGTAAGACTGCGGGTCCAGTGGCCTTTGGAAAAATCGGCCGGCCACTTGATCAGCTCTTCACCGGGACCGGCCTTCATTGCCTTCACATCCAGTTTGTAGCGCTTCAGCGACGTGGGCTCAGCGACGTAGAGATAATCTTTCCACAGACCCATCCCGTAGGGCCGGTCCAGACCCTCGATCAACGCGCGTTTTTCCCCGTCCGCCTTGCCGTCCTTGTTCTTGTCCTCCAGCACATACACGCCGCCTTTGGCCACCGAGTCCGATACCAATATCGCGCCGCCCTGCAGTGCGAGCAGTACACGCGGCTTCTGGAAGCCCTGAGCGAACTGCGAAACAGTGAATCCCTGGGGCACCTGCAGCCGTATGCCATCAGGCTGCGGGACCACCTTAGGTGCATTGCTGGCACTGGGCGTGTGGTAGGGCGGCGGGAGCTTGACTTCAGCGGCGCCGAGCGCTGCCGCCGCGCTAAACAGTGAGAAGAGGAGTAAAGGTTTCATGGGTATTCGCGCATTTCAGTCTATCCGACGGACAGCAAGCTTGCGCGAGATCGTCACGGCGACGGTGCTCATACAGATCACGGTAAGCGGATTGTTGCAGGATAGTGGGGAAACACACCTGTTCAGCGTGGTATTAGATCCGGTTTATTCTGTTGTTTTCTACTTACTACCTCCCCTCACCCGTTAGTAACTACAACTATTCGGTTAGAATAATGGGATCTTGAAGTTCTAATTTGTGGCTTGCATTCAAACACCGTTAAATGCATGCTGTTTGTGAGGCCCGGGACAGGGCACAAGGGAGAGGAAAAGATGAGTCTGGTAAATGCTCGGGTCGAAACTAACTGTTTGTTTACTGGGCGAACGCCATGACGGAAGCGGAATTCGCGGCGGGATATCAGGCGGGCTTTTTCAAAACAATTCAATTCTTACGGTCCAGAGGCATTTCTTCCGATGCCGATGAGTTCGCGCAGGCAGCGTGGGTACGCGGGTGGGAGAGGCGGGATCAAATTCGGAACCCGACAGCTCTGCTCGTGTGGATCAACACGATCGCTCTCAACCTCTGGCGTGAATCCAACCGACACCCGGTAGTCGGAATCTCCGTTCTGGGGGAGCGAGCCAGCCCGCCGCAGAATCTAATCGCGGTACTCGAAGTCGCTCGCCGGATGAAGGCGTGCAGCGCCGAGCAGCGTACCCTGCTGGAGGGGTTTTACCTGAACGGCGACTCCGTCCAGGACATCGCGAATCGCACAGCCTGCTCCGAAGTAGCCGTGCGAATCCGGCTGCATCGGGCCCGCCAGCGCCTCGCCCAGGTCGGACGGCCCGAACGGAGCACTGGTCCGTGCAGAAGCAAAACACCGACTTGCGTCGGTGTTGAGAATAACTCTTAGAGATAAAAAGGGATCTTTGGTGGAGGCGGCGGGAGTCGAACCCGCGTCCGAAAAAGCTCGCCATGCCGTGACTACGTGCGTATCCGATTCGGTATTTTTCGACCAGCCACTGTAGAATCGGCAAGAAGTGGCCAGCTTAGTCCGATTGATCTCGACCTGCAGCTCCGAACAGAAGCTCTCGGTCCAGCCTGCCATATGACGCTAACCGGATGCCATGCAAGCCTAACATCCGAAGCGGCTAGCCTATTTGATTAGGCTGCGTATGCAAACTGCTGGTTATTGGCAGTTGTAGTTTTCCGATCGTTTTACGGGAGCTCGGAACCCGGCACGCCCCGACACAACGATTCAATCCCGTCGAAACCGTTGCGCCCCCAGGGCCACTTACAGTATATCCGATGCGCAGCCGGCTGGATACGTTGCAACCTAATTCAACACAGCAGCACTTCATGCGGGGGGTACAATAAGTCCTGGCACGTGAGTTCCCCCGAATCGATGACCAGGACGCTGGCCCCTCCCGACGTAGAGAAAGAAAAACTCGACGAGCTGGCACCGCTTTTCAATGTGGTCCTGCTCGACGATGACGATCATACTTACGAATACGTCATCGACATGCTCCAAAAGCTCTTCCTGATGTCTGAGGTGGACGCGTTCCGGCGTGCGGTCGAAGTCGACACCGTGGGACGAACCATCGTGATCACCTGCGGTCTCGGTGAAGCCGAGTTCGGCCGCGACCAGATTCACGGCTTCGGCCCCGACTGGCGCATGCCCCAGTGCAGGGGAAGCATGCGCGCCCTCGTCGAACCCGCCAGCTCCGGGCCCCGCCTCGGCGACAACTAACCCAAGTTCGTCACCAAACCGGTCAAGAATGGCCCAAGCCATTGAAAATAGGTTCAGGCGATGGCCGAGTCTACACTACATTCGCGGTTGAATTGTAG
>Ga0163150_10001834_pt1 | contig 34574 bp, 26 predicted proteins | sample OliLakLV19P2IB_FD_148628 | JGI IMG/M metagenome (GOLD analysis project Ga0163150, IMG submission 148628) | Freshwater microbial mat bacterial communities from Lake Vanda, McMurdo Dry Valleys, Antarctica - Oligotrophic Lake LV.19.P2.IB | ecosystem: Environmental > Aquatic > Freshwater > Lake >... | reverse complement strand
CGTTCACCTCCTGCTGCTCCCCACCCCGCCTCACGCACGGATGCAGTTGCAGTCGGTTACAGGCCGGAGAGGGCGTGCCTGAAGAGGACTTCCACCTCTCTGACCAAATGCGCTTTCAGGCGCACGAAGAAGCGGCCTCCTGCCGCTTCACAAATGTCCAATCTCGAGTGCCGTTACCACGGCTCTGAGGGAGGGACAAACTGGTTTGGGACGCGGAAGCCCTTTGATGATGGAAGGAGTCTTAGTTCTAGCGGCTATATTAGCGACGAATTGTGAGTCGCCTAAGACTCGAAATCGAACCGGGCGTGCATTGTTCATTAGTGGTACGTCGGAAAAGCACGATGCTCCCTAAATCTTCGTGCGAGCATCACACCGCGCCCCCTGCGGTGTTGGAGTTCCTAAGAAGATTCCCTCCTGGCAGGAGTGGCGAGCGCAGCGACAGCGGTCGCGGAGTCAGACGCGGCGGGTGGACCCTGCTCTTCTTGTTGGGGATTGGATCTTCGGATTTCGGCACTCGCGTGGGCTCGCGGGAACTCTTAGGGAGGAGCGGAAGCTGAGATGATCTAGCGGTCACTTGCTGCCAAGGCAGTTCAAACTTCGGTCGAATTTGACGCAACTCCCTCTCCCGTCTTTCGTGGGGAGTGGCCGAAGGCCGGGTGAGAGGACAGCGGCTAGCGAAGGCGCAACCCACGGTGGTCTGAGGTCGCTCGGTAATTCCAGTGATCAGGCTTTGCCTTCAAACTCAGCCAAAACTGAGCTGAGGGCATTCCGAAAGGACTTTGGATCAATAGCCGGGAAGCGATAAAGGTTCGGAAAGATCTGATCAAAGATCTCACGCAACCGCGCTGGTACAATCAGACTGCGGTTGAGAAGTTCTTTCACATCGGCCAGGTCCTGCTTGTGCGCTCGTTCGATTTTGGAAAGACCTTGAGCGTAGAGGTCATAATGGTAAAAGGACAACGACCCCTCTTGACCGATGAATTGGCTCCGATCCTCCCAGCCCGGCAGCTCGGGAATGAAATGTGCCGGACAAGCGAGTTCGATATTCAGTTCCAGTTCTTCCTTCAGTTCCGGAATGGCCCGCAGCAAGCGGTCCTGATCCGGAACAATCAGCAAATCAATGTCGATGGTGCTGTCGCGCCAGCCGAAAAGCACCGCCGTGGCCCCGCCGGTAAAATAGACTCGCGCCTTCTGTTCGGATTGATTGCCGAACCGATGCATGAACTTTCTCAGCCTGTTCTCGTCAACTAAACGTCGCATTCGGCGGCTCTTTCAAAACTAACGAGCGTGCGGATCAGGGCATTGTAGCGAGAATGGGCTGAGTCGGGATCTGACTGGGCAAGCAACCCGTAGAGCGCGTGTTCAGGCTGCAACTGAGTTTCCGGGATCGGAAGGCCCAAGCGTCGGAGGCGGGGCGCTCCAATCAGGACTAGCAAAGAGGCAACAGTCTCTCGGCCATCGGCAAGGTCCATGAGGCCCTCGTAAACCCACTCTGCGCCTGGCAGGCATTCAAAAAGAAACCCAGTGAGCATGCGTCACGCCCCACGCTGATCCTAGCGTCCAATGATCAGGTTTAGTTGCCGCGATCCCCTGTACCCAAAGTTCTGACCTCTGTCAGCCCTGATTGTAGCTGAGGGTATGACCCCGAGGCCCGGAGTTTTTCATGGTCACTTTGACTCACCTCCTGGCCGACACTCGGATCGGACCCTTCGGTCCTTAGGCACCTCGTTACAAGAAGGGACGCTGCCCGCCTTTTCATCCAATGCGCAGGGTGGGAGATCCCTTACCAATACCCCAGCGCCTCCTCAAAAAGCCGGGCCAAGTCTTCCTCTGAAGCAGGCCGGGGTGAGAGTTTCGTGACGCGTTGCTGCGGAATGGTGCCTTTGACAAGAGCTGGAATGTCGTCGCGAGAGTCGCCCACGGCCGCCAGGCCATTCGGGACGCGCAGTTTCTTCATGGTGCTGATGATTTGCTCAGCCAGGATCTGCCCAGCATCCTCGGGCTTGGCTCGCGAAGTATCGGCGCCGAGAATTGCAGCGGCATTGAGATGCCTTTGCGGGCACGATGGAGCGGTGAAGCGGAAAACTGCCGGAGCGTTGAGGATGACCGACATGCCGTGAGGAATCATCGGATGATCTACAGCGTATCCGTCCGGGCGAAAACTGCGAACCATGCCCGAAACCGGGTAGGACATGCCATGCGGGAGATGAACTCCCGCGTTACCAAAGCCTACTCCTGCGTAAGAAGCAGCCAGCAGCATGCTGGAGCGGGCTTCGTCATCGGAAGGATCCTCCACCGCACGCACCAGGTAGCGTGCCACAAGCCGCAAAGCTTCCAGGGACCAAAGATCGCTAATGGGGTTTGAACCTTGATAGGCAGGACGCAAAATGGGGCATTCGGGACGCGGCCGGTCAGAAAAAGGAATGGCGGTATACGATTCCAGGGCGTGACTCAGAACGTCCAAGCCTGCTGAAGCCGCCACGGCTGCCGGCTGTGAGCAGGTGTTATCGGGATCGATCAGTCCCAGCGTCGGCTTTAGCCGCCGGTGAGCAATCCCGGTCTTGGCGTGCAGGCTGGCGCGGTCGAAGATGGCCACGCCTGTCGTTTCGCTGCCGGTACCGGCTGTGGTGGGAATAGCAATCAGTGGCTTAAGCGGGCCCGGCACAGGCAGGCCCTTCCCGATCGGTGGGTTGACGTAGTCCAGAAACTCTGTGGGGAATGTCGAATACAGGTTGGCTGCCTTGGCCGTGTCAATGGTAGAACCACCTCCGACGGCAACGAAGGCGTCAAACCCACCCTCGGTCGCAAAGCGGATCGCCTCCTGAAATGATTCGTCGGTGGGCTCGACGCGCACGGCGTCGAAGAGACTGAACGGCACGCGATGCGTCTCCAGGGATTCAAGCACCGCGGTCACCGGCAGTTGCGAGCGCAAGTTTGGATCCGCGACCACCAGCACGTTCCGAACCTTCAGCTCTGCCAGATCCATTCCAACTTCAGCCGTCACGCCGTGTCCAAAGCGGATGCTGGAAGCAGCCATTTCGAAGGCAGTCTCATTGGGCATGGAGGTCTCCGGACTTGACAAGTGCTTCGAGTGGCCGTTGGGGAGAACCAGCCAGACACGCAGGGCATCAGCGAAGGTCGTTCAAACTCACAACTTGGGCGGGTCCGCCACCGCCGGCTTTCAGAAACGCAATAATGTCGAGCAGTTGCTTGACCGTGTACATCTCTCCATAATTTGCCGGCATGGCCGAGCGGCTTTGGATGTCCAGTTTCTGAATCTGGTCTTTCGGCAGATTTCTCAGCACGGCGGGCAAGTTTCCAATGTCGTAGAGCTTGATATGGCTGGCGCTTTCCTCGCTTTTGACGGCTTGGATCTGTTCGCCACTCTTGGTTGTAATGCTCAGGAATGGCCTGTCGGGAGACAGACGGGCAGAGGGAAGCACGATTTCGATAAAAAGTTCTTTGACGGACTTTGATTTCGCTCCACTCAGTTCCGGACCCACGCTGGCACCCGAGCCGCTGATCCTGTGACAAGCTGCACAATGCCAGTCGTTGCCGGAATCAAAAAACAACGCTTTGCCCTTTTCGGGGTTGCCGTAGAAACTGCCCTCTGCCGGGGACAACTCCGGCCTGGTTGAGGACGCTTCAGAAGCGGTTGCAGGCCCACTGGCAGCCGAGGTTGGGGGGACCGGGGCTTCAGCGCTATCGAAAGTCAATTTCGAAAGGGTCAGAACGTAGGCTACGACCGCACCGATTTCGGACTCCGTCAAACGACCTTTCCAGGCAGGCATCGACGAGTTGGGGATTCCCTCGAAGGTCACCTTGAACAAATAGTTCTTGTCCCATTCTCGCCCTCTCAGGCGTGGTCCGCGGCCTGCTTTGCCGGCCACACCGTGACAGTAGCCGACCGAGCAACTCTGCGCAAAGAGTGCGCTCCCGCGTGCGATCAGTTGCGGATCAGAAAGATCCAGGCCAGCCGGCAACGTCACCGTTTGGGCGAACGTGGGCAGAGCGAGGACAGAACAGAGGAATACGAAGGCTGAAGTGACAACAGCCAGAGGCCGGGTAGGGCAAAGCGTGGGTATTATGAGAAACGGCCACATGTGGGTAAAGGATGGTTCACGATTCAAGTACGAGAGGATACTCAGTGTGTCTTGCGCGCAGCAGCTATTCTTTCTGGCTGGTCTAGTACCCAGGCGGTTTGTCGAAGAACCGATGATCGACTACATATAAGAACCCTTCTGGAATCGGCCGAATGTAGAGCTCCGCACGCAAAACATCCACGCAACCTTCGGTGAGCTTTTCTTCCAAGGGCCGCGCGCTTTCCTGCGCCTTCCGATTGACCGTCTCCCAGGCAACCTTCGTCAGCTTGAAAACGCCTTTGTGGGCTTGGCCGCCGTGAAAGACGGCTCCGGGGCACTTGTGAAAATCTCCTTCCGCCTCCCCGTCGCCTCCCATTTCCAGTTCGAAGCTTTTGTCAATAAACTGAAACGCTTTCTTCATTGAAGGTTCGTCTCCTTGAGGTCGTTGATTGCTGAGTCGTCGATCTGGCCACCGGGCAGCGCCACCGGGAATTCTAACCTTTGTCCCTCTTGGCAAAAAGGGGCGTCACTCGGCTGTTCCCAGCAGTGCCACGAAAGACCCACGACCATGGCACAAAACGCCGTGATCGTCCCTCTCATACCTGGTTTGTCCCACTGGGGTAGCCACGGTCAGCGCCCCGTTTGCGCTGGCCGTGGGCTTTCCGTGGCGATAACGAAAGGGGCATTCGAGTCGGTTCTCTGAAACTCGTCCCAAGCCTGCCTCAATTCATCTGCACCGTCTGCCGGGCAGATTTCGGCTGGTTTGCAGGATACTTCGGCGGCTGGCCTCGAATCACGCCCACGATGTCTTCGACTACCATGGCCATTCGCTGCATGGCGTCCTGTGTATGCGCCGCCACGTGAGGCGTTCCGATGAAGTTCTCCAAACTCAGCAGAGGGTTATCGTGCGCCGTCGGTTCCTCTTCAAATACATCAGCAGCGGCGCCGGCAATCCAATTCTCACTCAGTGCCTTGAAAACCGCCTTCTCTTGCCACACCGGACCGCGGGCCGCGTTGATGATGAAAGCCGATTTCTTCATGAGCGACAGCTCGCGCTCGCCAATCATGCCGCGCGTGTCCGCTTTCAGTGGCACGTTCAACGAAACACAGTCCGCCGTTTTCAGAAGCTCATCCAGCGACACCGGCCGGGCGCCGAGCGCCTGCTCCCATTCGGCCTTGGGAACGATGTCGCGAAACAGAACGGGACAGCCGAACGCGCGGTGCCAAATGCGCGCGATGGTTGACCCGACCCGGCCCAAACCTACAATGCCGATCGTCTTGCCGAGGATCTCCTGGCCAATGTACCGGTTGCGATCCTGCCAGCGATGCTCCTTCAGCGCGCGCACTGTCTGGGGTGCCTGGCGAGCCAGCGACAATGCGAGCAAAAGCACAAGCTCAGCTACGGACTCTGAATTCGCCTCCGGTGTGCTAACCACCCAAATGCCCAGTTCCGTTGCAGCCTCCATGTCCAGGTTGTCCAGCCCAACGCCGTGCCGGCCGACAACCTTGAGATTGGGCGCCGCTTCCATCAGCCTGCGGCTGAGATGGCCCCGTGTGCGGAACACGATTCCGTCTGCCGCTGGCGCCACCTTCAGCAAAGCTTCCTCGGTGATGGCCTCTGGGAACAAGATCTCGCAACCCTCCCTTTCCAGATACTCAATTCCCTTTCGGTGAATCTTTTCAAAGAGCAGCACTTTGGGTTTTGCCATCAGAATAGGCACGTCCTCTTATGGAATTTCAAAGCCAGCATTCTACAACAGAGAAGAAGAAGGTGGGACGCAGATTACGCAGAAAAACGCAGCTACGCGTGATTGCTCCGGAGCTAGTCTGGGCGTGATGCGTGAAACGTGATGGGTGACAAAACGCTTCAAACGTCAGACCGGATCACGTTTCACGCATCACGTTTCAGGGTTTCAGGTAACAACATCCTCTGCGCACGCCCTGTGATCTGATCTGCGTTCATCTGCGCAGTCTGTCTCCAGCATTCTCTCGGCACACTGTTCTTTCCATTCGCTCCTCAGAAAATCCTCTCTCGGGAGGGGTGGCTGGCGCAACGACAGCGATCGTGCAGCGACAGCGGTCGCGCAGCCAGTCGGGGTGGTCGTCGCTTCGAAACCGGGACCCACCCTAGGGCCTGCGGCCCTTTCCCCTCCCAAGGGGATTTGGCTGCCATGTTCATTCTCATCTCACACCGCGCACTCCCGCGTTGTTGGGTACTCTTCACAAAAAATATCGGCGCAGGTGTTTGACAGCAATCGAGCCGTGCCCAGTTAGTTTCTCGTTGAACTCGCGCTGGCGGAAACTGGCGCCAGACCGAGATTTAACGTCGCTTTCGAGCTGCAGGATCTCGTCAAGACCCAGAAAATACTGCGACAGCTGCGTTGTATCCAGCTTCGCACGGCGCAGCTTCTTCTCTGCCTGGGCTTGCTCCTGAAACCCATCTTCGACCATGAAGCGCACGGCCTCGGCTTCACTCATTTGCCCGCTGTGGAGTTGTGCGTCAATGAGGGCATTGGTGGCCACGATCATATCGCCCCGCAGCGCGAAGAAACGGTAGCGAGCATTCTTTGCGTCGCCGTAACCCAACTGCGTCATCAAGTTCTCACCATAAACGGCCCACCCTTCAACGAAGGGCGCATTCCAAAGCACTGCGCGCAAGGGGTTGAGATTCTGCCTTGCCAGGTAGAACTGCGTGTGATGCCCTGGATAGGCTTCGTGCATCGCGGTGAGCTGTACCTCGTAATTGTTGTTGCCACGCAAGATGGATTCAACGCGGGCGGCGTCCCAGGTCGGATCAACCGGATCCACAAAATAGGTCGCCGTCCACTTGTCCCTTCGTTCCAAAACACCGGGAGCCAGATACTCCGCAGCTGAAGAACCTCGCTTGAAGGGCGGCATTTCACGGACGATCAGAGTTTCAACAGGTGGTAGTGCAATTAAGTCGTGCTCCAGAATGAAACGGCGGAAGTCGTCGAGGTTCTTTCTGTGAGCCTCAACCATCCCGGACGCAGAAGGGTGATCTTTCGACAACTCATCCTTCACCAGACGGATCAACCCGCTTTGGGCCTCGGGCGTTGCGCCGGTCTTTGGAGCTGGTTTCCCTGGAAACAATTCGCCGTGCAAAGCGACGGCGACCGTGAACAGTCTTTCGCGCGCCTGTTGGAAAGCCTGCTTGGCCTTTGCCGCCAGCACTTCCGGTGTGATTGTCGTCTGAAGCGCCAGCGGAAACTTCTTTCGAAACAGATCGGCGCCTAAACGCCAGTCGCCGCTGCTCCGCGGCAGCAGATCCTGCTCCAGAAAACGCTGATATCCCTCCAGTGCCGCCAGTGCTGACTTTCGCGCTCCTTCGGCTTCATCTCGCAGACTAGGCGAGGCTCCAGCGCTACGCACAAACTCGGCCACCTCACTTTGAAACAGCTCCAAGCGTCCACGATTGTCAGCAATCGCCTGCTCGGTAACTAGGCGTGCCGGACTCTTCAACTGGCTTTGCACCTGTTGAAGAAACTCCAGCAATTTTTTCATAAGCGACGTCAGACTGCGGAGACGGGCTTCATCCGGGGCGAAGTCGCCGCGCAGGATGTCGGAAACACGCGTGGCAACGATTTCGCGAGGATCGTAGTAAGGAAACGTGTCCTGCAGGCGCGGGTCACGTTCCCATTCCCGAATATCACGCAGATAGAGCAGCTCTAGTTCAATGCCATCGGAAAGAATTTCCGCATCGATCTGCTCTTCCAGCGGCAACCGGCTCCTGTCAACGGACGCCAGGCGAAGCTTCTGCTGTTGCAGAACCCGCTGGCGCAGTTCGCTCCCTCGCGCCGAACGGTCAGGCCAGCGGTCGTCGAAACGGTGATCGCCCATAAACGTTGCCAGATGCGGCTTGGCCAGAAGCAAGCCATCCAGGTACTCCTGACGAAGGTTCGCAAAATGGTTCATTGGCTTCGGCTTGGAGCAAGCGACCAGAAGGCAACCCAACAACAGGCAGAGGGCAACCACAAGAATCGTAGAAGTGGCCCTGTTAGTGGTTTGCAGCGATGCGAGGGCAGAATGGCTGGCTGCCTGGCATTGAGTCTTCATACCCCTCCTGAACTAACTTGAAAAATGCAGAGGACGTTCACAGCGCGTCGATGCTGAACTCAGCTCGCCTGATACTCTACAGAGCTGCGAGCCAGGACATCAAGCTGAACAAACTGGATAGGCCGGCTGCACGATGGGCAGCCCGTCAAGTTTCAGGAATGTTCTGCTGTCTGAAGCACGTTTAGTCAAATAACTGAGAATTTTTGTCGGGCATCATGACAAACGCCGTCAGGTTCTGACCAGAAATGTTCGTGTGGTCTTCCAAACCTATGATTGCGCTGTTCGGCGTCGCTTCCTGGTGGAGAGCGCCGACGAAGAAATAATGCCTATTCGTTGCCACGCCATTCAGCGTGGAACAATCTTGCGCTTCATCTGCCTCCTCGTATGCTGGCAGTTGCGCGTATGGGCTCATGAGCACAGACCCTTGACTGGGTGCGCTTCTTGAGGTGTCACCGCAGCACCCGGATGCGACAGTCTCTAGGATTGAGAAAACGAGCGCAACGTCAAAAGCTCGATTCTGAGCTCGGTTGAGCGACTTCCGGGAATTAGCCAGTACAAGGTTGTGCCCTCCCCCCGCGGGCAGTACTCTATCCGAAGAACTACGGCCGCTAACCTACATTCTCTCAGCTAGTGTCTCGCGGCCGCCTTCAATCTCATGCGCGGGAATCTCACAACTTCGACACAGCTCGGAGCGCGCGGCCAGAATTGTAATGCCACCGCACAAGCCATTGAAACCGCAAGCCCGTCGCATTCGACGGCACGCCACGAGGGAATCTGGCTCGTGAACTGCAAAGAGTTCGGAGCAGCATGCCTTCATTGTCGTGACGGACTTCTACTATTCATGCATTCAGAGTCGAAACTAAACGGGCCGAACTGGCCCTCCTCAAGGAGAATCACGCTATGCGTAAGAATCGAGTTCCCACAACATTTCGCCATCCGTTGAGCGGTGTCAGCGTTCTGTGTCTTGTTGTCTTGCTGCAGGGTTTTGCCTCCCAAGCCGAGGCAGCATTCTCGACACCGACAAACGTTAGCCTGACGACGCAGGATTCGTCCGATCAACAAGTCGCGAGCAGCGGCTCTAACGTTTATGTAGTCTGGCGGGACAACCCCAGCGCGGTGTTCAATCCTGAGATTCTTCTCATGCGCTCCGGCGACGGCGGAAAGACCTTCACGCCATGGGAAAACCTGTCTTCAACGTCTTCTACGTCCTCAGCCCCATGGGTTGCCGCAACTGGTCAGCACGTCTACGTGATCTGGTCAGAATTCGCAGGAGTGGCGGCCAGTGATGGATACTACTTGCGCTACTCAAACGACTTCGGCGCCACCTTTGAATCTCCGAGGAATCTCACAACACTTTTTGGAGTTCCCCCCTTTGGCAACTGTGCCATGGCTGCCTCTGGCAACAATGGTTTTTTGAGCTGTACGCAATCGGTTAGTGGGAACAACGAAATTGTCGTTGCCCGCTCAAACAATAATGGGACCACGTTCTCTACACCTCAGAACGTGTCTGTGAGTCCCAGTACAGGTTCGGCAAAGTCCCGCATTACCGCGAGTGGCAGCAGTGTGTATGTGGCCTGGGAGGAAGGCGTAGGAACTTCTAGTGAGATCTTTCTCGCCCGCTCTGTTGACAGCGGGGTGAGTTTCGGCATGCCAGCCAACCTGTCTCTTACGGCATTCAGCTCGATCTCAGTTAGTCTGGATGCTGACGGCAGCAACGTCTGGCTTGCCTGGTCCGAACGCACTAACGGTACTAACGACGACGTGTTCCACCGGCACTCGACCAACAGTGGAGAAAGCTTCTCTGCCCCGGACAACCTGTCATTGACCCCGTCGGGATCTTCCACATGCTTCGTGAAGGGAAAAGGCAGCCAGGTCTGGGTGGCCTGGGCCGATGCTCCAACCTCCAGTCCAACTAGCAATCTCCCTGACATCTACCTTCGAGGCTCGTCTGATAATGGCATAACCTTTGGTGACACTCTCAATATCTCCAACAGTGCAACCATCAATTCGAACCAACCCAGGGTTGGCCTCACCGACTTGGCCGTTTCCCTTTTCTGGGGAGAGCCCGGTTCCTTCAGAGACGTGTACTACTCTTATCAGGAGCTTGCCATTCCTGTTCCCCCGCCCTCGATGCTTAGTCTAAGCCCCGGTGTTGGCATGCAAACACAGAGCGTCGATGTGGTTCTGACAGGTGCTGGCTTTCAAGACGGAGCGGCGTGGCAACTGAGCGGAACAGGTGTGACTGTGAGCAACGTGGAGTTCGTCTCTCCCACAGCCATGAAAGGCAAAATGAATGTCGCTTTGGCCGGTGCGCCGGGTGGACGCAACTTGGCGGTAACCAACCCAGACGGGCAGTCTGCCGCCTTGACTGGGGCCTTCACGGTCATGTCGGCTTCCGCGTTGATGCTAATTGAAATCACTCGGACAGACGTCAACATTGGCGTCGGCAGCGGAGGAGTCCTGACCAGTAGCAACGGAGGATTCCTGACAGGTAACAGCAGCTACAAGAGCTTGCTGGCCCATCTGGAGAATGCGGAGAGAGCGCTTTTACAGCAGCCTGTCGACCTGGCAGCTGCCATCAATCAGATGGACGCGTTCTACATCAAGATCGGCAATCTGGCGAAGGGGAAGAAACCAGATATCACCCCGGCGCTGCACACCACTCTCTACAACGACTACGCCATGGTCATGGGGAGCCTCGGAGGAACTGTCAAGCCGGCACAGTGAGAACTGGCGAATAAATAACAGCCAACAACAAGGGGTCAAGGGGCGAGCCGTGCGCAAGCCGACTCTTGACCTCAATTTCCACATAGACCCGGACGCCTGAAACCCCGCCTTGTAGCAATCCACTCCTAGCCACTCCTGCATTGCGTGAACTGAGGCGTTGAAATATACTCCTGCCTCGTCATGGCAAACAAAAGAGAGAATGTAACCCCTCCGAAGTTGAAGCGTTCCCGGCGGGTGATGCTGCAGACAACAGCCCTGGCCCTGCTGGGAGCGGAGACCGCTCTTTCGCAGACGACCGGTTCCTGGACTCCCAAGAAAGATTCTACGAACGGTCCGATCCGTTCGGGTCATCTGCTCTTTCTGAGCGGTATTGGTGGCTGGTATCCAGAGCGCAGGCCCAAGGCTGGAGACGCGCGGGAACAGACCGCCGATGCACTCAAGATCATGAAGGAATCGCTCGAAAAAGCCGGCTCTTCGATGGAGAACGTGCTCAAGGTCCAGGTGGCGCTGGTCGACCCAGAAAAAAACTGGGAGCCGATGAACGAGGTTTACAACACGTTCTTTTTGAACAATCGTCCCGCACGTTCCTACTTTGGCTCCACCGGATTCCGGCGTCCTGGACAGTTGTTGCAGATCGACTGTATTGCCTACGTCGATTAAAGCTTCAGCGCACCTATTTTGAGCTGACCGGACGAGACCCATCACCCGAGGCACTCGACCATGATTCATTGCAGAGGACGCATGCGTCTGATTCTTGCCGTCGCAGCGCTGCTGGCTTGGGTTCAGAGCGGCCTGAGTGCGACGCACGAAATTTACCCCTCCCACCATTCGCGAGTATTCTCCGCCTACAAAGACCCTGTACTGCGGATCAAGTCCGGCGACACCGTCATCACGCGGACTTGGGATTCCGGTGGACAAGACCACCTCGGAGTTCGACACATCCAGCATCCTTATGTTCACCCTGAGAGCGGCAATCCGCTCATGGGGCCCTTCTTTGTTGAGGAAGCTGAGTATGGGGACACGCTGGAGGTTTACCTGGACAAGGTCCGGTTGAACCGCAATTGGGGCTACACCGCCTACCGCCTGAGCCCAGGCGTGCTGAATCCCTCCACCATCGACAGCCTCTACAAAAATTTCTACAAGATGGATGCGCTGCGGCCTGGGCGAGCGGACCTGATTCCGTGGGACCTCGATCTGAAGCGGGGCACCGCGAGTCCAAGGTTGTTAGATGGATCGGGATTCAAGTTCGATATTCCTGTGAGGCCGATGCTCGGTTGCATTGGGGTGGCGCCGGCCGGCGAGCGGGTAGAGACATCAGGGCCATCAGCCAGCCACGGTGGCAACATGGATTACAACGACGTTGTCGAAGGCGCCACACTGTACTTTCCCGTCTTTCACAAAGGCGCCTTTTTCTACGTAGGCGACGGGCACGCTCTACAGGGTGACGGCGAGGGCCTGGGGAATGGCGTCGAGACGTCACTGGATGTCCAGTTCACGCTCAAGGTACACAAAGGCAAGCGTCTCAGCATACCGCGGCTTGTAAACGACGAGTTCATCGTTTCCATTGCCAGCCAACCGGAGTTTCAGAGCAACACGGATATTGGCCTCCGTACCGCGAATTCAGACATGGTCGACTGGTTGACCAGCGAATACAAGCTGACACCACCGGAAGCACACTTGCTGATGGGCACGGTTGTCCAACACAAGATCGTGACGTACTTCGGAACCGTTGCGGCGCTGATCCCGAAGAAGTACCTTCCAAAGCGCTAATTAGGAAATGAACAAAGCAACATTCGCCCGCAGGGCCTCTGGGCCGTTGATCGAAAGTGTCGTCCTTGTCGTCGTGCTCGGCTTTTCTTCGAGGACGAGGACGACAAGAACGATTTCAGCGGAGTTTTTCATGCCACGTTGCGGCGCCACGTTTGATTAAATATTCCCCCTTAATAAAGGGGGAAAAAGAAGGCGAAGCCTTCAGGGTGTTGTCCTGATGTTTGGGAAGACCGACCGGACAACCCCCTGGCGCTACGCGACCTTTGTCGCTTCGCGCCGCCCCCTTTGTTAAGGGGGATTTTCAGAGGATCTCACATGACGCAATCTGAATCGAAGAGGTCGCCTGCCAAGCTGAGTCGCAGGGAAGTCTTCCAAGCTGGAGGAATGGCCACGGCCTGGAGCCTGCTAGCCAGTTCCCCGGCGCCGGCCAAGACCGATGGCAGCAACATTTACACGCGGATTGGCGTTCGTCCGTTTATCAATCTCACGGCTACCTACACGATCAACGGCGGGGCTCTCAGCCGGCCTGAGGTGAAGCAGGCCATGGAAGAGGCTTCGCATTATCCGGTAAACCTTGACGAGCTCATGGAGAAAGTGGGCGACCGTTTAGCGGAGTTGCTGGGATGCGAATGGGGCATTGTCACCTCCGGGTGTGCGGCAGCCTTGGTCCACGCAACGGCTGCCTGTGTGGCTGGCGCTGATCCCGAAAAAATGTTGCAGCTGCCCAGCCTGCTGGGTCTTAAGGACGAAGTGATCATGCCCAAGCAGTCTCGCAATGTTTATGACCACGCACTTCGACACGTGGGCCTGAAGATTATTGAAGTAGGCTCGCGTGAAGAGTTTCATACCGCTCTAAATGATCGAACGGCGCTGATTGCGGTTCTTGGAACTGGCGAAGCGAAAGGGAGTGTGCGTCTGGAAGAAATGGCCGAGGCCGGTCACAAGCGGGGTGTCCCCATTCTGGTGGACGCGGCCGCCGAACTGCCGGTAGTGCCCAATCCCTACCTTTCACGCGGGGCTGACCTGGTCGGATACAGCGGTGGAAAGTTTCTACGCGGGCCTCAATGTGCCGGTCTCTTGTTAGGTCGGAAAGATCTGGTCCGCGCTGCCTGGCTGAATAGTTCTCCACACCATGGCTTTGGCCGGCCGATGAAGGTCGGCAAGGAAGAGGTCATGGGGATGCTCGCCGCCATAGAAGTCTGGAGAAACAAGGTCGACCTTCAAGCCGAGTACCAGAAATGGGAAAGCTGGTATGCGCACATCAGCAAAGTGATCACTCAGGTTCCTGGAATTCAAACGCAAGTAAGACCTCCGGCCGGCGCCAGCCCTTTTCCTGTTTTGGAGCTAGCTTGGGACCCGCAGCAAATCGGGATGACGGCGGAAGAAGTAGGTCATCAACTGCTCGAGGGCAAGCCCAGAATCATGTCTCACGCGGAAGGCCCGGGACATTCTTTCCTCATCCGTCCCGTGGCCATGAAGGAGGGAGAGTATCGAATTGTGGCTCAGCGGTTACACGACGTGTTTCGCCGCGCACCCAAAGGACAGCCGCCAAAAACTTTGCGTCCGGCGTCCGTTGACGTTGCGGGTCGGTGGGAGTTGAAGATCAATTTCGTCAATGGCACCGCTGTCCACCAGTGGTTGCTGGAGACCCAGAACAACGCGATCACGGGAAACCATGTGGGACGCATTACGAAGGGTGATCTAGCCGGAACCATCGATGGCGAAAAAATCTCTTTTCGCAGTGTGCTGCCTTGCGAAAGTGCGCGCCTGGTCTACGCGTTCACTGGCACAGCTGGCGCCGCCGAAATGTCTGGAGACGTTGCGCTTGGAGAATACGGGCGGGGGAAGTGGTCGGCGAAGAGACTTCCAGCCGCCGAGGAGTGAGCGATACGGGGAGCATTTGAAAGTTCGCTTGGAGCAGCCCTCGATTTGGCTCGCTTTGTCATTCCCATTCCCACCTGGAGATTGGACATTGCAACAGTGGGAGCCGCTGTCCCTATTCTTTGCAGGATTCTTTTTTGAAACTCACTACAGCGGCACAGAATTCTCAGACACATATTTGTCTATCGATGACTCGCTCGGCCCGATGTAGTGGAACTTTTCCGCGTACTCCACACCGTATTGCTTGCCGACAACCTTGTCATTGTACAGAACGAGCTGTTTAATGTATTCCTGGTTGGCCGTTTCGTCGTTGGTTCCAAGCAGCGGCAGTTTCTTGCCTTCCTTCGCCAGCTTCGCTTTGAGCTGAGAGCCATTCACTCCTGCGGGACCCTGGGCTTTGTTAACTAAGTTGGCTTCCACCTTTCGATCAATCACCGAACTAATATCGACGACACGATTCACCACCTGCGGGCGGCCGCGTGAAAAATAATATCTCTCGTTCACCAGGTGCGGTTGCAGGCCTGTGTATAGGTGTTCTGCGTAGTTCTTGCCGTTGCCAGCCATGAAAGCTGCCGCTTCCACGGCTCGGGCCGTGATGTAGTGGTCTGGGTGATACTCATAATGCGCCCAAGGATCGTAGCTGATAATGGTATCCACTTTCAAAGCGCGAAACAGGAACACCAGACGCGCCCGAAACTCCACAATTGACATTTCATCCATCCGATGATTGCGGTAGCCCAGGTCAAAGACAGCCTTGAATCCCATCGCCTTCGCCAGTTCTTGGTTGTCTTGATGGTTGGCCATGATGGTGTCGGCAATGTCTCCGGGGCCGGCCACTTCGTCGTTGCTAGCCCGGATCAGAAAGCCGGTGTATCCCTCTTTCATCAACTTGGCCACAGTGCCGGCTGAAAAAAGCGGAATATCGTCCGAATGCGGTTGAATGGCAGCCAATACCTTGCCCGTATGTGGTTTCCCCGGAGCGTCGCGTTCGAACACCACCTGGCCCATCTTAAACGTGTTGCCGCTGATCCAGGGATAACCGTTGGTTGTGAGTTCGTCTTCCTTGCTGGCGACTATCCTTTCCCAGGATTTCAAATCTTGCGCCTGAACCGTGGCTTGTAAACTGCCGCCCAGTGCGGCTCCAGCGGCCAGAGTTTGACCAAAGAATTCACGTCGTTTCATCATAGAGCCTCCAACTCTGAACGTAATTGAACCCAGGAATAGCGCACTATGCAGGCTGGTGTAGGCCGGAAGGGCAGGAATTCGATCGCCCAGCGCAGAGCGGAGAGACGTAGGCTCGAAGCGCCGCCCTGGGATTCGTCATACGGTTTCTTCCCTGTTGAGGCATGTAGGGCCGCAACTCTTTCTGCTCGTCAGTTCCGATCAAGAAGCCCCTCTGGCGCGGCTCCTTGCTAGCATTCTCCTGCACTTTGATTCTCAGTCCCACCGTGGAGAGTGAAGTTACGGCCTTTCAGGCCTTGGGCAAAACAAAATCGGGACGGACACCCAGGGCGTCGCTTCGGGGCGATGCCCCTCTGCTTACTCTGGGCTATCGAATTCCGACCCTACGGGCCTTGCGAAAGCAAAGTCTGCAGTAACCTCCGGCTACTCCCCGCTGGCTACGCCAACGTGTGGGGCAGCCTGGCAAGCCCCACTTCAACCGGCCTTGGAAGAATGGAGCAAATGTGGAAACGTCAATGCCCCGCCAAGGCAAGGCCCCCGGGCACAGGCGTCACGCTACTGGTTGATCCACTTTCGCGGGAATTGAGAGGTTTCTTGAAGTCTGGATCACGTCTTCTTTATCAAGATATCTCTCACACGATCGGCTACGATCAGTTCCTCTCCCGGCAGCAGGTTGTAAGGGAAGATACCCAAGCCTTTCCATGGGGGGGTGAACCTCCTCAAGTCGCTGGCGACGATGGAGGGTTCGCCTTCGCGTAGCAGTCGGACCATCTGCTCAAGTGTCACTCCGATACGAGCTTCGTCCCACTGTACCGAAAGCCTGGGCGTATGGCTGAAATCGTTGTTGGTCACAAACCCGGAGCTCACGGTTGGAATGTCCTTCAAACGCTCTGCCACGCGCTGCAACGTGTCGAACCACGCTCGCCGCTCCGCCTTGTAATCTCGCTTCAGAGCAAGCTCAACGGCCGTCAGCAGCCCGACAATTTCCTCCTTGCCCACCTTCGCAATGCGCGGCAAGTAATCGTTTGGAGCGCTGTTGGCATAGGCTTTCTTCACCAGGTCTTGGCGCCCCAGCAACAGGCCGCTGCACTGCGGGCCGCGCAAGTTCTTCCCTCCACTGAAGGCGACGAGGTCAACACCCATTTTCACAAACTTGCTCAGGTTCTCGGCTGGGGGAATCTCTGCGGCCGAATCCAGGATCAAGGGCAGCTCTGCCCGATGGGCAATCTCCAGTGCCTCTTCAAGGCTTACCTCTCCGTGCGGACCGACTACATAACGATCCTCAAAACCGAGGGAGTTATCCACGCGCGTCTCAAAAGGCTTGCTACCGCCCAACGTGTGATGGCTCATGACATACGCGATGGCTGCGGTTTGCGAGTTGATGGCCCGCCGCATTTGCTCCGCACTTTCGACTTCGACGAGCTTCACGCCGACCATGCGAAACGCATGGTCATAGAGGGTTCGATGCGTCTTCTGGATGATGATCTGCGTCTTCATCCCTGTGAGATCCGGCAACTGCAGCATTTTCTTCCGGTCATCGCCAGCCGTAACCGCGCAGGTCGCGAGGCAGAGCGCGGCCGAGGCGCCCGCCGTTACAAAAGCTCCACCAGCTCCCGTAAGTGCCGCCAGCCGTTGGCCCACTTTCTCCTGCAGCTCATGGATTGGAACGAAATTTTTGGACGCTTCCTCCATGGCACGGATCACTTCGATGGGCATCAAGGTTCCACTAAGCGTGGTTAGCGTCCCAACCGCGTTGATTGGAGTCCGTATTCCCAGCCGTTGGTAAATGCTGGCTGAGGGCGGAAGAGCCAGAGCAGCCGCCTGGGCTCCGGAGCCTTGGGCAAGCAGCGTGCCTGTCACCGGCACGGCCAGACCGGTCCTGAGAAAATGCCTCCGTGAAACGTGCGCTTGTGACATCGTTTTCCTCCTCTTCTTAAGCTGCCAGGTTGGGGTAGTTTCCAGCGTATTCAAACACGTCTCGCATTTCCGGTAAAGGAATTGCGTCATTGGAATCATTGGATCTGTAGCGCAGACCTCCTGCCTCTCAGGGAGGTCTGCGGCTTTGGGCCAATTAGGAGACGAAAAGCTGCAGATCGCCGAAAGCGCGGTGCGCTACATGATTTTCATCGGCCGTGTTGTCGTCGAAGCGGCATGAAAAACTCCTTAAGGGGAGACTCATCAATCATGGAGGAATTTTTGCCAATCTCCAACTCAATCGTCGCTCTGGTTCATCGCCGCAGCGCTAGGAGGATCGCGTGCATCCTTCCGCTCGTCCTTGCTTTCGCGAGTGTGGCGCTTGCTCAGTCCTACGACATTTTGTTGCAGGGCGGCCACGTCATCGATCCGGCAAATGGGGTTGATCAAGTAATGGATGTCGCCATATCGGGCGACCGGATTGCCCGCGTCGCATCCAACTTGCCAGCGCTGCAGGCCCGGAAGGTGCTCAACGTCAAAGGGCTTTATGTCACGCCCGGACTGATCGATCTGCACGCTCACGTTTACGGCTATTCGGGTTCCGTCTTCCCCGACGACACGGCTCTATTGGCCGGCACAACGACGGTGGTGGATGCCGGCGGAGCCGGCTGGCGCAGTTTTGACGACTTCAAGAAGACAATCATCGACGCTTCCAAAACGCGGGTACTGGTTTTCCTCAACATTGTGGGTCGCGGCATGATTGGACCCGAGGCCGAAGACGATGTTAACGACATGGACGCGGTGAAGACCGCTGCCAAGATCAAAGAGAACCCAAGCGAGGTTGTCGGGATCAAAGTCGCCCATTTTGGTCTTCCGGGCTGGACAGCTCTCGAACGTGCCGTCGAGGCCGGGCGACTCTCAAAGACTCCCGTGATGGTGGACGACAAGATCTTCACCAATAGCGGCCGTACCAGCCGGGAGAAACTGCTGCGGGTGATGAGACCGGGAGACCTGCACACTCACGTTTACAATGATCGCCAGCTGGAGGTCGTCGATCGGTTCACCGGGAAACTCCAGCCATACATGCTCGAAGCGCGCCAACGGGGTGTCCTGTTTGATCTGGGCCACGGAGGTGGCAGCTTTCTTTGGCCCGTGGCGGCGCGGGCCATGGAGCAAGGCTTCCCTCCTGATACGATCAGTACCGACTTGCATTCCTCAAGCATCATGATCCCGCAGTCAGACATGGCCAATTGCATTTCAAAGCTGATGAATCTGGGCATGAAACTTCAGGATGCAATCGCACGCTCTACTGTGAACCCGGCTCGTGCGGTTAAAAGGTTTCCTGAGCTGGGAACGCTGGGCGAAGGCAAGGTGGCTGACATCGCAGTCTTCGAGTTGAAGACAGGGATCTTTGCATTCAAGGACGCCTGGAGTAAGAAACTGCTGGGCAGGCAGAAACTGGAATGTATAGCCACTATCAGGAATGGCCGCCTCGTCGCCGACCTGAACGGACTGGGTTTCCCCCTATGGAACACGGCCGGAGACTATGAGGTGATCCCATGAAGATTCGTGCGAGTAGCATCCAAAATACTCCTTTGGTAACCTCCAGGTGTGCGCAGTCAATCGTCCCCCCTTGGACAAGGGGGGACTACAGGGGGGTGACCTTACTACCTCAGGCCCACCTCCCCACAACCCTCTCCTCGTGCAGGGATGGGGGAGACGACTTTCCAAGCACTCAAACAAACGTCCGTGGCAGCTCAGGATGGATCGGCACTAAAGCCTTTCATGTCCTGGCACTGTTCCTGTTCCTCGTCACTCCCGCAAGCGCCCAGCAAATCTACGACTTGTTGCTCAAGAACGGTCACGTGATCGACCCCAAAAATCAGCGCAACGGGCGTTACGACATCGCGGTCATTGGGAACAAGATCGTTCGCGTCGGAGACGCTTTGCCGTCTTCAAACGCCAAACTCGTCGTGGATGCCAGCCAGTACTACGTCACGCCGGGGCTGATTGACATCCACACCCACTTTGATGCGCAGGGAGCGGAACTGAATTTGAATCCCGATCACAACGCCTTGCAGAGCGGAGTGACGACAGCGGTGGATGCGGGGAGTTCCGGCTGGAAGCATTTTGAGGAATTCCAGACGAGAATTATCAACCACTCGCAAACCCGCCTGCTCGCATTCCTGAACATCGTGGCCGCGGGCATGTACGGCGAGAAAGTGGAGAACGATGTTCAGGAAATGGACGCCGAGGCGGCCGCTCGAATGGTAAAGAAGTATCCTCAAACCATTGTTGGCATCAAGACCGCACATTTTCAACCGCCAACGTGGGATGCCGTGGATCGAGCCGTGAAGGCGGCAGAACTTAGCAACTCCATCGTCATGGTCGATTTTCATCCCAAGCCTGGACGCGGCTATCCAGAGCTCATTTTGAAGCACATGCGACCGGGTGACATCCACACTCATTTCTATGGCCGCCTGACGCCTCAACTCGATGCACAGAAAAAGGTTCAGCCTTACATGTGGGAGGCCCGTAAGCGTGGAATCCTGTTTGATGTGGGGCATGGCGCCGGCAGTTTCTGGTTTCGGATTGCCGTTCCAGCCATTGAGCAAGGTTTCCTGCCCGACACCATCTCAACGGACATTCACAAAGACAGCATCATGCTGCCTCGGGCGAACATGATCACCACGATGTCCAAGTTCCTGAACATCGGCCTGACGCTCGAACAAGTGATCGAACGCAGTACGGTCAATCCCGCGACAGCGATTCGCCGCCCTGAATTGGGTACGTTGAGCGAGGGCAGTGTGGCTGATATTGCCGTTCTAGAGCTTGAGAAGGGGCAGTTCAGCTTCCTCGATTCCGGCCACGGGAAGTTGATCGGAGACAAGCGGCTGAGCTGCGTCCTGACCGTTAGGGATGGGAAAGTGGTGTGGGACACCAAGGGGCTCAGCTTGACAGAGTGGAGCCAGGCGGGACCGTACAGCAATTTCAAATAGGCAATCCACGAAGGGCACGAAGAACACGAAACGGCAGGGTTGAACGGATTCCCAGCTGCATGAAAGTGTGAGAGGCGCTCGAGTCGCTGTCAGACCCCCTCTTGGTCTCCCCCTGATGCGCTTCGCAAGGGGGAAAAGTCGTTCTCTCCCGGGTGCGTCGTCAAAAGAATTCGGGGTAGCCTGCACTCTGCCCACCGAATCGTGCCTCAATCATTTCGCAAGCTGAGCAATGGCCTCCTGAGCAGCGCTGCGCACGCGTTCGTCGCTGCTTTCAAGCATCAGCTGATAATGCGACCGGGCGCGCTCCGTTTGACCGACGGAGACTAGAATCGAAGCCAGGTTTAAATGCGCATTCGCGTAACCGGGGCCGATGCTCAGGGCTTTCTCCAGCTGTTTGATACCCTCTTCGTAGTTTCCGAGCTCGGCCAGTGTCGCACCCAGATTGGCGCGAACTTTGGCCGACTGCGCGTCGAGTAGCAACGCCTGTTGATAGTGTTCCAGCGCCTCCTGCGGCCGGCCTTTTCTAGCCAGAGCGTCCGCCAGATTTGAGTGGGCAATGAATGGACTCGCTGAGAATGACGAGGCCGGGGATGGCATCAGGGGCGAAATTGAGCTCCGCTGAGCGGATCGCGAGCGAGCTGTGCCGAGTGCCTGCTGATAGTGATCAATGGCCTCGTCCAGTCTTCCTTCCTCGTAATAGACGCCGCCAAGGTTATTGTGCACTCTCGAGGCATCGGACAATCGTCCCAGTGCCTGGCGATAACTCTCAATGGCCCCCTGGAGATTTCCTTCTTTCCAGAGAACGTTGCCCAGGTTGTAATGCGCCTCTCCAACTTGAGGCGCCAGGGCCGCTAACGACTGATGAATGGCTCGCTCTCGGTGTGGAGTCCACGCTTCAAAGGCCACCAAAGCGGCTACAATCAGGCTCAGGTAGCCAGCCTGAACCAAGCCTTGGCTTGGCAGCCTGAGTTTTGTTGCAGCTCTCACGAGCCAGGACCGCGCTGCTGCGATTCCTTTATCGTCTGGCCTTCGAAATCTCGCGATGTTCAAGTCCTGACGGGTATCCGGCTCGCGGAGCTTCCAGATAAACCCATCGTAGTAGTAGTGCAGTGCATTGGAAGTGAAGACGAAAGCGATCAAGAGTCTGTGCCAGGTTTCATCCGCGACGAACCCGACCCAATAGTTCAAGCTGCCGTAACCCGCGATCAGCGCCAGATAGAGCATAACCAGGGCAGTCCCAGGCCGGAACAGAAAGCGGACAAATGAGGTTAGCGGGCTGTTTCGGGCTACCCGGGTCCGATTAAAGGCCCATACAATGCCGTAATATTGAACGCAATGAAACGCCGACCAAATACAAAATCCCACCACAAAGTCTTCCACATAGACATAGAGGTAATAGGTGGCACTGAGGAAGATCCCCAGTAGAGCGAGTTTACGTAAGCTGACCGGTCGGCCCGTGCGCCACAGGTAAAGATGATAGCCGACGTAAACCAGAGTGGCCGTGGCGGTCAGGATCATCATGAAGTTCTGCACGACCACGAAGGTGTTGGGCGAAATCAGCGGAAGTCCGGCCGCATAGGCGCGGCTCAGCAGATTGTGCCTGTAATGCGGGCTGGCGATGATGAGCGTCAAATACCACGAGATTGAGACCGCCCAGTCCATCCGGTAGACGGTCGAGTTTATGACTCCTTGCTTGGCATCATAGATGCGCATGAAGCCATAGTGCTGCATTAACACGTGCCAGATGTCCCAAGCCGAGACGAAGATAATCAGACCGTGAAGATCTTTGAGATCAAACCAAAGAGCCGTCGCGAAAATGAGCGGAGGAGCCAGAAGGAATCTTAAGCGGTACCGGGCGAACAATTCCCGGTCTCCGTAGGTCCGGATGAAGCCGGGAAAGTGATGCCCGAAAGTGAAGAATGCCAGCAGAAATATCGCGGTCTGCTCTGAAGTCCATAGGCGGCTCAGCGGCAGCAGGGTGGCCATACAGACCAAAGGAGCGCCAATGAAGAGCAGGCTGTCCCACAATGGAGAGATGATCCAACCTGAAGCAACCCTCCGCGGTACGGCAGCCGCATTTGGAACTGAGGCTGGGGGAGCAGAGCTCCTACGCTGGCGTGTTTTTCTTGACGACATGATTCCAGCTGGACACCAAAATTCCCCCTTAGTCAAAGGGGGCGGCGGCGCAACGACGGCGGTCGTGTGGCGACAGCGGTAGCTCAGCCGCCCGGGGGTTGTCTTGCAAATTTAGGGAAAGCCTCACCTCAGCGAGGCTATCTCGAATGGCGCCACTCTCTTCTCTTGGCTTTCAGGCCTCGCCAGACAACCCCCGCGCCCTTGGCGCTGCCCTCTTTTTCTAAGGGGGAATTTCGTGAAAGTGCAGGCTTGGGCAATTTTTTCACAGCTTTTCATGCCGCGTTGCGGCGCCACGACCGATGAAAATCATGTAGCGCAGACCGCGCTTTCTGCGGTCTGCGGTTTTTCGTCTCCGAATTGTCCAACAGCCGCAGACCTCCCTGAGATGCAGGAGGTCTGCGCTACACGATCCTATTTTCATAGGTTTCATTCAGGGCGCCTCAATGCCAATACTTTGAAGCGTCCTTCTCGTCAGTTCCCGGTCAGACTCGGCTCCATGGCGCAGCGCGAACCTTAAGTGCCCAATTCCCTCTTCCCTCTTGCCGAGAGCCAGCAAGGCCAACCCGAGATTGTTGTGGGTCTTGGCATCAGCCGGATCGATGGCGAGACTTCGTTCCAAAACGGAACTCGCGGCGTCGATTTTGCCCTGAACCAGTAACAGCGATCCCAGATCTCGATACCCGGGAGCATACAGCGGATCGGCCTTGATGGCTTGGCGAAAGGCTTCCTCGGCTGCCGGCAGGTCCCCCAATCCTCGCAGGGTCAAGCCCAGATTCAGGTGCACGTCAGCGAAGCCGGCGTCAAGTTCGAGTGCGCGACGATAGTGTTTGAGCGCTTCATCGGTTCTTGCTGATTCGGCCAACAGATTGCCAAGTTTGTTTTCAGCCTGAACTAACGCCGGGTCGAGTTCCAACGCCCTGAGACACTTATGATTGACCGTGCGAGTGAATCCGGCATGTTTCGGGCGGTCATAACCAGGCGCCATCGCCCAGCGCTGTTCCTGTGAATACCAGGACACAGGCAACTCGATGAGCCTCCCTTCTGGTGTTTGGTGCAGATAGCTTCGCGCTCGGGTTCCCGAACCCATGATGTGGGTCACTCGAAGCTCTAAGGAGTTTACCTCGCGACCACCCTCAACCTGGTAGCGTCGAATGTTGAAACTCTCCCCACGACGCAGCATCTCGAAATAGCTCTCGGAAGGCGCGTGATAGAACTTGTTGTTCACATCCCAGTCTTCAAGGAGGGATTTGGGTCCTGCCGAGTAAAAGGAACGACCCAACGGGGTCGCCGCATATTCATCATAGAGCCGCTGATGACAGGGCTTACAGGTGACGGGATCGACGTAATCTTGAGCGAAGGCGGGCGGGGCCGAGGCAAGAAACCAAACGAGAATTGCAGGAAGGCATTCACCGGGGACCGTCATAACCGCCCTCCGACGCAGTTGACCGTTCAGATCTCTGGACTTCACGAGCTCGTAGACTGCGGGAATCCTTGCTTCTCACAGCCCAACCCCTTCGCATCCTGAAGCTCAGAAGAAATTCAAAAAGCTGGCTCTTCCGGACAAGAAGCGGGCGCCCGCTCTTGGGGGAGTAATACTTTCTCCCCCGCTCTGGCCTTTGGCCAGAGGTTTGTCCCCCTTGCCAAGGGGGACCACAGGGGGTGGGGTACGAACTAATGAAGACCCCCTGCCGCAAAAAACGCGGCGTCCCCCTTAAAAAAGGGGGACAAATGTAGAAACTGCAAGGGGGAGAAATACTTCCTCGCCCTTGCAAAGCGCATAAGGGGGAGATCAAGAGGGGGTCTTCATTGACTCCGACCCCCTGCCTCAAAAAGGCGCGGCAAAGCTTTCTCAAAGCGCAATGCGTTAGTTACGGGGGAAATCTTTGGTAGCCACGACAAACGCGCTGTGTGCGTTTGTCGTGGACAGATGCACCGGTGCGGGAAAACCCACGATAGCCGCAGAAAGCGCGGCAATCGTGGCTACCAATGCCGTGCGATTCTCCCCGTAACTAACGCATTACCTCAAACCTTCGATTCCCTTGGGAAAAGGGGGACAAATGTAGAAACTCCAGAAGCGGGCGCGGGAGCGCCCGCTCCACCCTGGTGGCGCGCTCCGCGGACGAAGAGTATCGTCACTCTTTTCTGTAGTTCTCCAGAGACAGGCTTCAATTCTGAGCCCAAGGAGTGTCTGGCTGCGGGTTGCTGAAAAACTCTCTGAACACACAGGCGCGATTCGGTGGCAGCGATAGTGACGGACGCCGCAACTGGCTTTCGCGTTGACGTGTTTGCTGACAAAAAAACAGGCCGGCTCGAAAGCCGGCCTGGTCAGAATCGAATGTACTTAATCGACTAGGACTAGGTATCCTTCTGCTGTGCTCGAAAAACGCTCAGAACGTCGTCACGCATGACGACTAGTAACCCCGTCCATTGCTCCTCCTTAATCTGTGACATCCCTTCTATAACTCTCTTATGGATTTTGAACAGGTTGGGTTGACGCAAACGAACAATGAGCACACCAGAGTGGGCGGTATGGCGATATTTTGTGAATCCTTTGTCGGTCGTGATCAACAGACGCTCTTCCAGTTGAGACCGCCCCCAAAGGAGTTCGTCATCCATCCCTTCATCTGCCGTACCGCGAATGTCTAAGACGTCATGTCCCTGGTCGCGAAGTGTTTGTGCCGTCTCCCATGGAATGTTTTCATCCACGAGAATCTTCATACCTCAAGTGCGTAACGCTTCTAGAGGCGTAACCTGCTCTTCGGCAAGAGATGCGGCATAGGCTAGACAAGCAAGAACATCCTCGCGCTTTAAAGGGGGATAGGCTTCAAGCAGTTTTTCAATAGTATCGCCGTTAGCTAACATGCCAACAATTTGATGGACTGGAATGCGAGTACCTTTGATACAAGCTTGCCCGTGGCACACCTTCGGGTCAACGGAAATGCGCTCGTGCATAATACCCTCCCGGCCTTGATCTTAGCACAGCCGCTGGCTCGTCCCGCTTTCCCCCACAAAAACAAAAAATCCACGAAGAGTCCGAAATTCACGAAGGTTTCAGTCTTCGTGTCCTTGGTGCCCTTCGTGGATTTCAAAACTTCAGAAAGAGAACTTCAGCCCGAATTGAATAATCCGCATCAGTGTCCTTAAACTCCGGACTTCACCCATACGAGTGCCATCCGGGATCAGCGAGTTATTGGACGCAAAACCGATGCCGTTTGGAGTTCCAAAATAAGGGGTATTGAACGCATTGACGAACTCCGTCCGGAATTGAATGCTGTACCTTTCGCGGAAGGGGAAATTCTTAAAAATTGAAAAGTCGAGGTTTCTCTGCCCTGGCTCCTCCAGGATGTTATAGCCAGCGGTGCCGAAACGACAGAGATCCTGCCGGCCGGGGATGTTACAAGTTACCCGCCGGAAAGCCTGCGGGTCAAACCACAGCGCCCTGGTTGGCTTATCCAATTCGCCGTCCGCAATTCGGTCAGGACGAACCGTGCCGCCCGTGTTGAGGTCGCCGCCCTGCCCAACGGTGAATGGGAAACCAGAGCGGATCGAAAGGATGCCATTGGTCTGCCAGCCTCCGATAATGTGTTTTGTGAATCCAGGCAGGTTTTTTCCAGGCAGCTCCCAAACGAAGTGAGATACGAAATTATGCGTTTGGTCAAACCGGAAGCGACCGCGGTTGCCCCGCCGATCCAAGGGGTCTTGATAGGAAACCCCTTCCTGGCCACCGTTCTCTCCATCGCCGTGCGCCTTGCTGTAGGTGTACGCCACTCCCAAGGCGAGGCCCTTGGAGAAACGCCGATCCAGCTTCATCTGCAGACCGTGGTAGAAAGATTCCCCATAGCTGTCGAGATAGCGGATATTCGCCAGCGCCTGAATTCCCCGCTCGGGCAAAGCCGGATCATAAAACCTCTGGTAAGGACGGCGGGCTTGAATGTTGGTGTTGGAGGATGGCGGAGCCTGGTTGAAGGTCCCCACACTATTGCCCACATGTGAGCCTTTACTGCCGACATAGGCGACAGTCAATGCCATGCCAGAGGGTAATTCCCTCTGGATATCAAGATTCCATTTCCACACATCGCCATCCTTGGTGTCAGGCCGGACATGGAGAAGATTTGTCGGCCGGAGAACTGCGGTAACACCGGTCTTGGTAAGGAATGGATCATTCAAACTCAACACTGGCTGACCGTCAGTATAGCGGCGAGTCAAGACCTGATAGGTAGTTCCATCGGCGCCAACCACCGGTACGGTCTGAGCGTTTGAGGTCACCGATGAGTAAAGCAGGCTGCCGGACTTGGGTGGCATCAGGTTCAGAATAGTCCAGGTGTTCATGTGGTTGATGTTGTCAAACATTCCCCCACCAATGCGGAAAACCCACTTCTCGCTCGGGCGGTAGGCAATCCCGATGCGAGGCATGAGAAACCTCACATCCTGCTTGAACAGCTTGATCGCTCCAGTATCGCCAACTGCGGAAGGAACCACCGTCGGTATGGTTGCGCCGTCGGGCGCCTTGAAACCGGCGCCTCGACCCACATTGGAACCTTCGCCGACGAAGTCGAGACTTCGCCAGAGTCCCTGGGCGTCGACCGGGACGCCATTGAAGTCAAACCGCAAGCCCAGGTTCACGGTCAGTTTCGCCGACACCTTCCAGTCATCCTGAATATAAGCGCCAAAACGATTAGCTCGCGGAAACGTTAGAGGCAGGCCCTCCGGTGTCTGGCTGTTGTTGTTAGCGCCCAACAGAAAAGAAGCAAAAGCATACCCAGTCTCGGCGCCGCTGAACCCCAGCGAGCCTTCCTCCAGGTTGGCAGCGCCTCGCTCCATCGAAACACGGTACAGCTCACCGCCCAGTTTCAAATTGTGTTTGCCTTTGATAAAGGATAAATGGTCGGCAATCTGGATAGTATCCATATTGTCGTAGCCGTTCCCACCAGTCAATTCCTGGAGTGTGAAAGGCAGACCCGAAAGATTGGGGATGCCATGCTCCCGCGGGGTTAGTTTGCGGTTCCCGTCGGTGGGAATCCGGAATTCCCCAATTCCTAAGGCGTCCATGCTGAAAGATTCATCATCGGTTCGCGGATTACTGGTCAAGTCGTTTGAAATATTGAAACCGACGCGAACCTCATTGATCATGTTCTGATTAAAGGTGTGAACCCACTGCGTGGCTAGGTTGGTCACGTCAGAATCAACGAAAACCGGCAGGTTGGGGTTGATGTTGTTCGCAGTTCGTCCCGACCGGTCGAGCGCGATCCGGCCAAAGACGCGGTCTCTGTCACTGAAGTAGTGATCCACGCGTCCGAAGTACGTGTTCGCATCGGTGGGTTGGTCGACAGCCTCTCGGGCTGTGAAATCGAGGGGATCCGCCTGCCGGAACTCAGCCTTGGGAACGTATTTCTCGAGGACATTGAGCGCTCCAGGGTGCAAGCGGTTTTGCGGAATGATATTGTTGGGGAACGGATTTCCCGTCACCGGGTCGTAGATGACGATCGGATTGCGGAATAGCCGGCCGGTTGCGGGGTTGATTGTTCCGGTGAGCAGCTCAGAGAAATCTCCCCGCCGAAAGGCATCAAGGGGGAAAACGGCAGTCTGCAAAGTTCCGATCTTGTCCCGTCGCGACTCCCAATTGAATGACCAGAATGTCTTGTTCTTGATGAGTGGACCGCTCAGGACCATGCCAAACTGATTGCGCCGAAACTTGTCCTTCGGCTTACGCGCTTGGCCTGGTGCCAACTCAAAGTTCAAGAAATAATTCTCAGCATCCAGCGCTTCATTACGGAGGAACTCAAAAAGGGTCCCATGAAAATCGTTGGTGCCGCTTTTCATGGTAATCGAGGTGACGGCGCCGCCGCCAAAGCCGTACTCAGCGGAGTAGGCGTTTGTCTGGATCTTGAATTCCTCGATGGCCTCGATCGAAGGAACAAAATTGGTTTGGTGTACCCGTGGATCTTTAGCATCCACGCCATCGAGACTGACAACCTGGTGCAACTCACGCTGACCGTTGGCGCTGACCGAAAAACCTGAGCCAGGAATCGGGAATCCATCCAGACCATGACCCAATCCTGTGCGGCTGCCGAACTGGACACCAGGGACGAGCACCGCTAGCTGAGTTACGTTGCGTCCGTTCAAGGGCAGATCGACAATTCGCTTGTTCTCAATCACTCCGCCAACGGTAGGATTCTCCGTATTCAGCGTAACCGCGGCAGCCGAAACTTCGACGGTCTCGGTGATTTCACCGACAGGCATCTGGAAATTCTGGCGCACTTGGGCGGCTGTTTCCACGCGGAGAGCTTTTACCGATTCTGTCTTAAACCCTTGCATTTCGCACCTGACGCCGTAGTTGCCGACGGGCACAACGGGAAACGAGTAGTTTCCTGTCTCATTGGTCTGCGCGGACCGAGTCACGCCCGTTCCTTCATTGGTAATCGTCACCTTGGCGCCGGCAATGATCGCACCGCTGGGATCCGTCACCAATCCCTGAATCGACTGGGTGGTCTGCGCCAAAAGCGGAGGCGCATTAAGTATCCAGAGAGTGAGCAAACAGACCAGCGTGCTGCCCAGATCCTTGGACAAATGGCTATTGCGTAAACCTAAATTCAGTTTCTTGTAGGCCATGATTCAGTCTCCTCAGTTGACTTAAGGGAGTAGCAACTGCCCCGAAATAGGGACTGCAATTCCAGAATGCAGCCTCTTCGGACTACCAGCCATTTCGTGGGCTGCCTATTTGGATGTCAGCATGAACACTTGCGTGGATAAAATCACTTCGGCTCGTCCGCTGTCAAGTGTTTTGTCGATAGCGCCGTAATGCGTTAGTTACAGGGGGAGTTTGGAGTGCGGTAGCTTGCTAATTTCAGGCGCCTGTTCCCAACCGGCTGCGATTGAAAGTGACGTTCAGTTTTCTGGGGGCTTCGCTGCCCCGAGGCGGTGCGCCTTTCCATCTGGATACGATCTTTACGCTCGACCGCAGCGATTTTACAGTCTATCGCTTCGGCCGAAACCGACATTTCAACATCCTGCCTTAGCCGGTTATGCGCGACGAAACGAGAGTTTTGTTCTCGTTTTTTGCGATTCGTGGTCCGACGACCCGTGTAGCGCAGAGTCGCTTTTTGACTCTGCGGCTTTGAATCTTCCGTGTGGCACGACCCACCTTTCAAAGCCGCAGACCTTGAAAGGCGGGTGCGCTACAGGGCAAATGGGTGCGCTACAGGCCTGCATCAAGGCCATTCTGACTTCTGACTTCTTGTGGCAACCCGGGACCCAGTAGCTTGCGGAGCACCAGGGGATATCAAGGGCACCGCCCTTGCCTAGTTATGTCTCTGCCTGGAGAACGAAGAGCTTCGTCGCTCGATTCTGCGATCTCGCCGCGTTCACACCCCGCCCCAAGCGGTGCTTGAGCCCTGAGACAGTCACGCGCTGTCGCTGCGACTGCGTTCCTCTGCCTCCGCCAGCCACCCCCGACGCAGCTCCTCTATGGGAACACTGGACAGATAAGGCTTGATGTCGAGTATGGGAGTGCCGTCAAGCATATCGACTCCAGAGACATGGAGACTGCATCCGTGGCGTCGCAGGAGCTTGACGACAGTCAGCCCGATTGGATTCGGGCGTCGCGGAGAACGCGTGGCGAACACCCCATGCGGCCGCGTGTCAGTGGGCGGTGTACCCAGTAGATCGTAGCCAGTGGCGTGGTTGAACACCCAGAGGACATAGAGATGAGAGAAACCTTCGATGTCGGTGAGGCCTGCTTCATAGGCCGGAAAAAGTTCCAGAACTCCCTCAGCCTGGTGAACCGCGCCCATGCCCTTGGGAATCTGGGATGTCTTCGTGTACGGACTACGAACTGCTCCAATTGGCTCCATCGAAACCATGGCTTGTGCTGAAAATCTAAAGCGGCCCTGCTGACCTTTCCCACTTCCAAAGGCGGCCAACACACATGACTCCGAAGCATTCTATCCCAGCTTGTGCGCCGAACAAGAATGCCACAAGACGCTTCGCTGGTTCGATTCGAATCCAGGGTCACGGACCGGCTGCCCGACGGGTCAGACCATCGACCCTCAAACTGATCTCGGCGGCCGCGCACAGTCAGCCAGTTTCTGTCTTCAGTCTTTCCCGATATTGTAGGAGCGCAGTTTGCGGTAGAGCGTCTTGGGTGTGATGCCCAGCAAGCCGGCAGCTTTGCCGCGATGCCAGTTCACTTTGTCGAGCGTTGCAAGAATCTGTTCTTTCTCCAGGTCTGCAAGGCTGGCGGTGCGAGAGACGGTCGCCTTTGAGACGGCAACGGGTATGTGCTTCTCGATTTTGCAGACCTCGGGTGGCAGGCACTCGGCGGTGATACCCTCTTTGGAGGCAACAACCATGGCCCGTTCCAGAACGTTTTTGAGCTCGCGCACGTTTCCGGGCCAAGAGTAGTGGCGCAACAGCTCCATGGCCTCGTTGGACACGGGCACGGGCTCCTGCTGGCTCGTTTTTTTTGTGAAATGCTCAACGAGCAATGGAATGTCATCGACCCTTTCGCGCAAGGCAGGAATCTCGACAGTGACCGTGTTGATGCGATAGAGCAGGTCCTGTCGAAAGCGGTTCTCGCGCACCTCTTCCAGCAGATTCTTGTTCGTGGCGGCGATCAGCCGGAAATCAACCTTCACCTGTTTCACGCCGCCGACACGAAAGAAGGTGCGGGCTTCCAGCACGCGCAGCAGCTTCACTTGGAGGCGGGGGCTGAGCTCGCCAACCTCATCCAGAAACAAGGTGCCGCGGTCGGCCAGTTCAAACAGCCCGGGCTTCGACGTGTCAGCGCTCGTGAAGGCGCCCTTCTCGTAGCCGAACATTTCACTCTCCAGGAGGGTTTCCTGAATGGCGCCGCAGTTGATGTCGATGAAGGCTTCCCCGCGTCTTGGCGAGGACCGGTGAAAGGACTGTGCAATGAGCTCCTTGCCCGTGCCGCTCTCGCCCAGGATCAAGGCACTCGAGTCGGTGGCGGCGGTCTTCTCGACGAACGCTAGCAGCTCCTTCATCTTCCGGTTGTTCGTGACGAGCAAAGGCGCGGATTCCTTGCGGCTGAGCCGAGTCTGCATGTATAGGTTTTCCTTCTGCAGGTCGCGCCGCTCGCAGGCCTTGCGGATGAGGACATCCAACTCTTCGATTTTGCACGGCTTGGTGAGGTAGTCGTAGGCTCCCGCCTTCATCGCTTCGATGGCAGTTTCCAGCGTGGCGTTTCCGGTGAGCATGATGATTTCAGGCGACGGCTCAGCCTGTTTGATCACTTTGAGCGCCTGGATGCCATCCATGTGCGGCATGGTCATGTCCATGACGATCACGTCGTAGTCCACTTTCTGCGCAAACTCCACCGCACTCCTACCATCGCTGGCAACGGAGACGTCATAGTTTCTTCGCGCAAGTTCCTTTTGCAGGATGAGACTCACATTCTTCTCATCGTCCGCGATCAACAGCTTGATTTTCTTTCCGGCCGGCATAACGACCCCCTTATTTAACCTTGGCAGGCACGAGGATATGAAAGGTGCTTCCCTTGCCTACTTCCGACTCGACCTTGATGGATCCTTCATGACTGCCCACGATGCCATAGCAAATGGAGAGGCCCAGTCCAGTGCCCTTGCCGACCGGCTTTGTCGTGAAAAACGGATCGAAGATTTTGTTGAGACTTCCCGGTGGAATGCCTACGCCCGTATCCTGAAATTGAACGCGCACAAAAGCCTGGCTATTGTGCGTCTCGGCCGCGGTGCGAATGGTGAGTGTTCCAGACTCGTTCATAGCATCCATGGCATTGATACACATCGCCAGAAACACTTGCCGAAGCTCACCGCTGTTGCCGACAACAGGCGGACACTCCGGATCCAGTTCTTTGACCACCTGGAGCTGTTTGAAGTTCTTGTGGTGACTGAGGAGCTGCAGAGTCTGCTCGAGAGTGTCGTTAATCCGGATCTCCTGCTTCAAGATCTCTTTGTTGCGGCTGAAATCGAGCAGGTTACTGATGATGCCTTTGCAGCGAAAGATTTCGCCGTCGATGATCTTCAGGTATTCGGGAAAATCCTCGAAGGCCGCCACGCTGGCGAGCGTTTGATCCTGCGAACGTGAGATGAGACCCTCCACGCAGCCTGCGATGGCCGCCAACGGGTTGTTAATCTCGTGAGCGATGCCGGCCGCGAGCTTGCCGATGCTGGCGAGCTTTTCGTTGGTATGAACGGACTCTTCAAGACGGCGCCGGCCGGTAATGTCTTCGCCCAGCGTGATGACGTGGCTCACGGCACTGCCATCCATCGACATCGGAATCTTGCGCAGATGGTAGTAGCGCTTCTCGCCTGAAGACCACGATGCCGTCTGAGTTTCAAAGGTTTGACCCGAGGCGAACACGTGGTCAAACTCCGTCTTCAGGCGGTCTGACGACATGCTGGAAAAGACTGAAAGAACATTCTGTCCAATGACGCGCTCGCGCGAAATTCCCAGAATTCCCGTCTCGCGCTTTCGGTTCCAAGTGGTTACCGAATAGTCTTTATCGATGACATAGAGGCCAATGGGAAGCGAGTCGACAATGCTCTCCATGAATCGCTTCTGTCTTTCGAGCTCGCGGGTTCGCTGCTCCACCATCGACTGCAAATTCTCGCTGTGGAGCTTGGCAGTGGAATAAAGCTCGGCGTTCTTGAGTGCCAAAGCGAGATTCCCGGCCACCATGGTGAGCACCTCAAGATGGTCTGAGTTGTAGGCGTGCGGCAGATGGCTCTCAACGTTGAGCACGCCCAATATCTTCTTCTGGTGGATAAGCGGCACAGCCATTTCGGAGCAGGTATCCGAGAAAAATCTCTGGTATTGCAGTTCCATTTGAACGTCGGGCACAATGCGCGGCTCTTGATGCAGCGCCACCCAACCCATGATGCCCTGCTCCGTCTGAAACGGATGCGCCTGAAAACTCGGTTCGTAGCCTGGACGGTAGGCGGCAGCGACGGTCAATCGCGCCGCCTTTTCGTCCCAGGTGGCGATCAGGCATCCTTGAAAGTTCAGCTCCGTGCTGATGACTCTTGCCGCATGCTGCAGCAGTTCCGACTGGTCGAGAGACTGATTGAACTCCGTGGTCAGCTTGTTCAAAATGGCGACCTGATGCGCCCTTTGTTTTTCGTAGGCATAAAGCGTCTTGAGCTCTTGGGCGAATTCGCGCTCGCGCAGATGCGAGCGGATTCTTGCCATCAGCTCCTTCTTGAGAAAAGGTTTGACCAGGTAGTCGCTGGCGCCGACATCGAGACCTCGCACCTTGCTATCGACGGTGTCCAGCGCCGTTAGCAAGATGACGGGGACGTCGCGGGTTTCAACATTCTCTTTGATCGCCCTGCAAAACGAGAAGCCGTCGCCGTCGGAAAGCATGACATCCAATAGAACGAGGTCTATCTTGCGCTCTTGCAAAGTCCTGTTTGCATCTGCGACCGAGAGGGCCGAAACGACGGAATAGCCTTCCTTGGTCAAAATGATTTCGATGACGCTTAGAATTTTGGAATCGTCGTCGACCGCCAGAATGCAGTGGGGCTGAGTTCGGGAAATGTCGGTCGTATTCATGATGGGTCCAAAGTCAGGCACACTGCGCTTTCGGCAAACACAATGGTGTGCCCACGAATCTTGTTTCAGGTTCTCTTTCGGTAAACTTGACCGATGACTGTAGGGAATTGAGGAAGGAGAAGGAAGCTGAGAGGCCAAAACGGGTGCGATTAAAAGTGACGGACACTTTTCGAGACCCGAGAGGCGAAAGCGCTGGACAAATCTGTTCCAGTTAGATAAAAGACCATGGGAAATCCACTCTTGAGGAGCCGCTCCCATGTCG
>Ga0163150_10001832_pt1 | contig 34581 bp, 29 predicted proteins | sample OliLakLV19P2IB_FD_148628 | JGI IMG/M metagenome (GOLD analysis project Ga0163150, IMG submission 148628) | Freshwater microbial mat bacterial communities from Lake Vanda, McMurdo Dry Valleys, Antarctica - Oligotrophic Lake LV.19.P2.IB | ecosystem: Environmental > Aquatic > Freshwater > Lake >... | reverse complement strand
AGTTCGACGGCGAATACCCGCTCGCGCACCGCTCGATGTATCAACGCCTCGCGGAGGTCTCGCCCGCCTGGTACGGGGCCTATCTCGAAATGGATGCGTCTTACTCCCCTCCCTCCCAGGGAGGGGCGGGGGGAGGGTCGAGCCAGCGAGAACCAAAAATATTCGAGCACGCCAGCGATTCGACCACGTCCAATCCCCCTCCCTCCCAGGGAGGGGTTAGGGGAGGGTCGAGTCAACAACAATTGAAGCCCTCCACGCACGTCGACAAACCGAGCACCACTGATCCCGCCGGCGCGACCCTCCCCCAGCCCCTCCCTAAGAGGGAGGGGAGTAAGACGGGCCGCGTCATCGCCTCGACATCCCCCGAACTTTTCCTCGATGCCTCCGGCGATGGCCGCGTGGTGACGCGGCCCATCAAGGGCACCCGCCCCGCCGGCGTCAGCGCTCTTGAACTACTCAACAGCGCGAAGGACACCGCCGAGCTCAACATGATCGTCGACCTGCTGCGCAACGACCTCGGTCGGGTCTGCTCCTACGGCTCCATCCGCGTCGATGAGCCCCGCGCCATCGAGTCGCACCCCACCGTGCACCACGGCGTCGCCACCATCAGCGGCAGGCTGCACCCCTCGAAAGAAATCATCGACCTGCTCCGCGCCACGCTGCCGGGTGGCTCAATTACCGGCGCCCCGAAGGTGCGGGCGATGCAGATCATCGATGAGCTCGAGCCGGTGCGGCGCGGGCCCTATTGCGGCTGTATCGGCTGGCTGTCGCGCGACGCGGCGTGCTTCAACATCGCGATCCGCACCATGCTGCTCGACCCCGTTGCCGGCAAGGTCGACTTCTCCGTCGGCGGCGGCATCGTCGCCGACTCCGACCCCGCCGGCGAATACGACGAGACCATCGCCAAGGCCCAGGCAATGCTCAAGGCACTGCGCGCGCCGGTACGCGTGTGAATATCGAGTGGTCTGATGCCACTGGCAGTCCGCTGCCAGTGCCCATGACGAAGGGATGACCTGGAGTCGAAGCACTGGCAGCGGACTGCCAGTGGCATCAATACAAATCGTTTACACCGCCGGATTGCTGTCGCGGATGATGCGGACCTGATCGACCGGGAAAAACTTGCCCGTATCCATCCCCGGGCACTTGCGGCTCGCTTCCTTCCACGCCTTCTCACTCACCAGCAGCTCCGGCCAGAACGGCCAGGTCTTGCACTGCTGCGGCCGAACCTTGTACAGCCCGCACAGCGCTTTGCCGGAGCCGTCGCGATTCAGGAACACGCAGTCGAACTTGCCATCGCGCTTCACCTCATTGAGCGACCACTTGCCGCGCAACTTGCGGGCGTAGGTGTGCAGGAACTCCTCGACGCCGACGCCGACCGCCGCCGCCATCGCGACCGCCTCGTGGTCATCAAACCACACGAACCCCGGCGGCCCGCTGCAGCAGTTGCCGCATTGAGTGCAGGAGAAACTCAATCCGCCTTCATACCAGTCTTTGCTTTCATCGCTCATGAGATCATCCGGAGGTTTGCCACAAAAAGGCACAAAAAGCACAAAACAGAAGAAAAGAGCGGGGAGTGAATCGCTGCCGCTTGATCGCCACTTCTCTCACTCGCTGGAGTCGATACAGATTCTAAATTGCTCGACGTCATGAATCATTCTTCTTCCACTCTCTCTTTGTGCCTTTTGTGCCTTTTTGTGGCCATCTCTCATTCCATCAATACGCGCACATGCGCCTCGACACAGTCCGCGAGGCTGTCGAGATCGTACCCGCCTTCGAGGCACGACAGCAGACGGCCGTCGCAGCGCCGCAGCGCGACGTCGCGCAGGGCGCGCGTCAACCACTCGAATCCGGCGGGCGTGACGCGCATGTGTGCCAAGGGGTCCGGGGCCGCCGCGTCGAAGCCGGCGCTGAGGATGATGAACTGCGGCTTGAACCCGTCGAGCACCGGCAGCACGCGCGACTCGAACACCGCACGATACTCCGCGTCCCCCGCCGGCGGCATCATCGGCACGTTCAGCGTGAACCCCCTGCCCTGCCCGATCCCGTCCTCATGCTCGTAGCCGGACCCGGGCCAGAGATAATCGGGGTGCTCGTGAATGCTGATGAACATCACATCGCGGCGCTCTTCGAGCAGGTGCTGCGTGCCGTTGCCGTGATGCACGTCAAAGTCCACGATGGCGACGCGTTCGAGCTTGTGCTGCTGCGTCAGGTAGTCGGCGGCGATGGCGACGTTGCCGAGGAAGCAGAACCCCATCGCGGATCGCCGCTCGGCGTGGTGGCCCGGCGGGCGAAGCGCGGCGAAGGCGTTGTCGACGACATCGCGCATCACCGCGTCGGCCGCCTCGATCGCCCCGCCGGCGGCGAGCAGTGCAACGTTAAATGTCGTGGCGCAGACCGGGCAATCCGCGGTGTCGATGATCGATTCGCCAGCGGCGCATGCCTCGCGCAGGCGGTCGATGTGATCGGCGTCGTGCAGCCGACGGACCCATTTGAGGTCGGCGGGTTTCGCCTCGATCCGAGTCATTCGATCGCACAGGCCCGCTTTCCGCAGCCGGTCGCCGATCGCCCGCAGCCGCGCCGGCCGCTCGGGATGGCCCGGGCCGGTGTCGTGCAGAAGAAAGCGATCGTCGAAGACAAGGCCGGTGGACATGAGCGAACAATAACAGGTGCGCGGGCGCAGCCCACGATCTCATGGTGGAATTAAACACAAAGGGCACTCATGCCACGGCTGCGGCCGTCGACCGGCGCGTGAAGGCGATGAGGTTGGTGATTAAGGGAACTTGACGGAGTTGGTCCGGGCCAAACGCATCAATGAGCTCGCCGATAGATTCAGAATAGCGCTTACCTTGTCTGCGCAACAAGCCCTCGATCACGACTTTTGGCTGAAACTCGCTTCTGACGCGTTGTTCTGTGTCGTAATCGGCACCGAACACTCTCATTGCCGTCTCCCGATTGTAAAAGAACACTGCTTCAATGGACGGGAGTGCCATAAACACTTCACTGCGGCTCGACGCCGCAATCATGTGCAGCAAAGCATCCAAATCCGACTTCATTTCACTGGCGCGGCGCACATCTGTCGTGTCAGCATCCACCAGCAGCGCCACAGCGTCTGGCCGAGTGATCAGATAGGATCGCGCCTGCGACACCGCTGATGATCGTCCGGCGGCAGCAATCACGGCCACGGGGCCGCGCACCGCTGGTGGCGCGACTAAGCGGCGGATAATCGCAGCGTCGGTTTCACCTGCTGTAATGACCATGCAGTTCATCGGTCGGGCTCTATGCGAATTGTTTGGATATCGAAGCTTGCCTCACCATGCTCTATAAGCCGTCGATACTTCTCGAACAACGCTCCCACCATTATACCCTGCCTCAGCGCGTGCTCGAACTCCGACCCCTCCCACAGCAGGATGCTTTGCGGCGCCATGAACTGCGCCAATGTTCGGGCGGCGGTAGTGAATCCGCTGCGGGAAAACACCAAGCCAACTGCCGGAGCCGGGCGACGAATCAGTTGATTTCGGATCTTTGCAATCGGGTCAATGTTGACGCTTTCGTCTGTATTCTTCGATTGAACGAGGCACCACAAACTGCCGTCGCGCACCGCGTACACCGCACCGTCGATTTCCTCGACTGTCGAGCCAAACTGCTGAACCTGATAAGGCCAAGTAACTTCAGCGCCTCCCATTTCGAATGCCCGGAGGACCAAATACTCAAAAGCTTTGCCCTTGTTATCCCAGCCCGCCACCGATCCAGTGCAAAGTTGCTCATAGAACGCAATGAGTCCCGTCCGATCTTGGATTGCGGAGATTCGATGCTGGTTTTCTTGCTCTGTGGCTATTTGACAGAGTGTATCGTGAACATGCGTCTGCTGCGATCAACTCACTCGCCAACAACTTTTTTCCGACGCAGGATGTGATGGTAATGCTGCGCGAAGCGGTGGGCCTCGTCGCGGATCGCCTGACAGAACTTCAATCCCAGGTTCTCGCGCCCCAGCCGGATCGCCTGGCTCTTCGCCTGCACGTAGATCAGCTCCTCCTTCTTCGCCAGCGAGATCACCATCGGCGGTTTCACCGGCAGCTCGGCGAACGCCTCCTGGGCCGCGTGCAGTTGCCCGAGGCCGCCGTCGATGATGATCACGTCCGGGTACAACTCGTGGCCCACGCCCGCCTCGCGGTAGCGCCGGCTGACAACCTCGCGGATCGCCGCGTAATCGTCGTTGCCCACCGTCTTGATCTTGTACCGGCGGTACGCGTTCTTGAACGGCTTGCCATCGATGAAGCAGACCTTCGACCCGACCGTCTCGCCGCCCATCAGGTGCGCGATGTCGACGCACTCGACGCAGCGGATCGGCTGGTCCATTTCCAGCGTTTTCCGCAAGGATTCGAGGCCTTTCTTAGGGTCCATCAAGAACCCCTCGGCCTCGGGCTGCCAGTTGTCGCGCGTGCTGCCGCGGTCGTCGAGCTTCTCGATCGCCTTGATCTGGTCGCGCAGCGTCGCGGCTTTCTCGAATTGCAATTCTTTCGCCGCCAACTGCATCTCGTCGCGCAGCTCGCGCAGCATCACCGACCGTTTGCTCTCGATGAAGCGGATGAAGCGGTCGATGTCGGCGCGGTACGCCTCTTTGCTGATCTTCGCCGCGCACGGCGCGGTGCATTGCTTGATCGGGTAGAGCAGGCATGGCCGAAAGTAGTTGCGGCTCTCATCGCCATTTCGGATGTCGAGCGTGCAGGTGCGGAACTTGAACACCCGCTGGAGCAGTTGGATCGATTCGCGCAGGGCATAAACGCTGGTGAACGGCCCGAGCACTTTCGCCCCCTTGAACTCGTCATTGTGCGGGTCGCGGGTGATGAAGACGCCGGGGAAATCGTCGCGCAGCGTGATGACGAGGTACGGAAACGTCTTGTCATCGGTGAGCGACTCGTTGAAGCGCGGGTGGATGTCCTTGATGAGCCGGTTTTCGATGAGCAGCGCTTCCCACACGCCCTCACATTCGAGCACCTCGAAGTCATCGACGAGGTCGAGCAGCGGAGCCTTCTTCGGGCCGAGCGTTTGAGCTGCCGACGCGATCTGGCTGGGCTGGAAATAGCTCGACACGCGGTCCGGCAGGCACCCGGCCTTGCCGACGTAGATGACGACACCGGCGGCGTCCTTCATCAGGTAAACGCCGGGCGCTTTCGGAAGCGCACGGGCTTTGATGCGCAGCTCTTCGAGCTTTTCGGAGCGGTCCGCCATGTGGACGGATTATAGGGGGCGTACAAGATCGGCCGCGGATGGTGCGGACAGGGAAATGGTCGGGTGCCACGGACAGCGAAGCGAAGGCTTTGCGAGCGCAGTCGTCCGTGGTTTTCGGCGAGACTGGGGTAGTCCGCACGGACGACTTCGCTCGGCAGACCTCACTGCGCTGTCCGTGGCACCCCGCCCACTTATCAAGACAAAAACTCCAGCCCGTGTCGATCCCCGATCTCCTTCAGCTTCGCCGGGTCGGGCGGCTGGTCGCAGGGGATGGTCGCGAACTCGCGCATGAAGTGCTCGAAGCCGGACGGCCGGACGATGATGAGCAGCTTGCCGGGGGTCTCGCCCACATTCACGAAGCGATGGGGCACGCCTTTGGGCGCCACCAGCACGGAGCCCTGACCCGCCATGATCCGGCGGTCGGCGATGTGGAAGACGAAGCTGCCCTCGACGATGTAGAACGTCTCCTCCTCGCGGTGATGCACATGCGGCGGCGGGCCCATGTTCGGCGGCGTCACCGTTTCGAGAATCGTCATTGCCCCGCCGCAGTCGTCGCCGACGACCTTGAACGTCACGACATCGCCGCCAAGCACGCGGTAGGTGGTGCCCTGCCCCGGCGAGAGGTAGCGGGCGGCGGCGGGAAGAGCGGATTCATCGGGCATGATGCGTTCTCCTGTTGCGCCCCGATCGTAGCGATTTTCTGAAGTATTGGGTGGCACTGACAAGCGGAGTCCGCGGAGCGTGTCAGTGGATTCCATCGTGTATCTCGCCACTGACAAGCACTCCGAGCCGTGCTTGTCAGTGCCACCGCGCGGCCTGCGATTGATCCGGCGCTGCGCAAACTCCGATGAGATCGCAAGCCCGCCCGATATGATGAGTGCCGACATGCAATTTCCTCAGCCCGAACCCGCCTTCACTCGCCGCGACCTGCTCCGCCGGATCGGCGTCGGCATGGGCGGCGTGGGCCTCGCCGGGGTGCTCGGTGATGCGGGCCTGCTCGGCACGGTTGCTCGCGGCGATATCACGCCCAGCGCGATCAACCCGCTCGCCCCGCGCGGGCCGCACTTCCCGGCCAAGGCCAAGCGCGTCATCCATTTTTTCCTCAACGGCGGCCCGTCGCACGTCGACACCTTCGACCCGAAGCCGATGCTCACTCAGTACGACGGCAAGCCGCTGCCGGCCGGCCCGCTGCGCACCGAGCGCAAGACCGGCGCCGCATTCGGCTCGCCCTTCAAGTTCCGCCAGTACGGCCAAAGCGGCCTGCCCATCAGCGCCCTGTTCGCGAAGACGGCGCAGCACGCGGACGACCTCTGCGTCATCCGTTCGATGAAGGCGGAGGTGCCGAACCACGAGCCGTCGCTCATGCTGATGAACTGCGGCGACGCCCAGATGGCCCGGCCGTCGATGGGGGCGTGGATCACCTACGGCCTGGGCAGCGAGAACCAAAATCTCCCCGGCTTCATCGCCATGTGCCCCGGCGGCTACCCGATCAAGGAAACCGAAAACTGGGCGGCCGCGTTTTTGCCCGGCACGTTCCAGGGCACCTTCATCGACAGCAAGCACACCGCCATCGACAAGCTCATCGCCAACATCCGCAACGACCAGGTGCCGCTGCGGAAGCAGCGCCGACAGCTCGACCTGCTCCGCGAGATCAACCGCGAGCACGCCTTGGAGCGCGGCGGCGACCCGCAGCTCGAGGCCCGCATCCAATCCTTCGAGCTCGCCTATCGCATGCAGATGGAGGCGGCCGACGCGTTCGACCCATCGGGCGAGCCGGAGCACATCCGCCAGATGTACGGCGAGCACGTGCAGGGCCGGCAGACGCTGATCGCACGGCGGCTGCTGGAGCGCGGCGTGCGCTTCATCCAGCTCTGGCACGGCGCCGGCCAGCCGTGGGACAACCACGACAACATCAAGGGCAACCACGAGAAGCTTTGCAAGGAGATCGACCAGCCGATCGCCGCGCTGCTGACCGACCTGAAGAATCGCGGGATGTTCGAGGACACGCTGGTGATCATCGGCGGCGAGTTCGGCCGGACGCCGACGGTTGAGGTGAATGATTCCGGCGCGAGCAAGCTGGGGCGCGACCACAATCCGTATGGCTTCAGCGTCGTCCTCGCCGGCGGCGGGGCGAAGGGCGGCACAGCGGTCGGCGCGACCGATGAGTTCGGCTTCGCCGCCGCCGAGAACATCGTCCACGTCCACGACCTGCACGCGACGATCCTGCACCTGCTCGGCTTCGATCACGAGAAGTTCACGTATCGGTATGCGGGCCGGGATTTCCGGTTGACGGATGTGTACGGGCGGGTGGTGCGTGAAGTGGTGGCGTGAGGACGTTACCGTCCGTCTTAGCCGCAGCGTCCTCGCTGCGCGTCTGTCGGACGCGCAGCGAGGACGCTGCGGCTCAAATCAGGCCCGTTGTCCCTCCTCCTCCCCTGCCTTATCATCGCGGGTTCATTCCGGGGTCCGGTTCTTATTTTGGAGCACTCGCATGGCTTCGCCGTCCGACCGCCGGTATCTCGAATCGCACGAGTGGCACCAGCCGCAGGGGGACGTCGTGGTCATCGGGATCAGCCAGTTCGCGGTCGATGAGCTGACCGACATCACCTACGTGGACGTCAAGAAAAAATCGGGCCCGATCAAGGCCGGCGAAACCTTCGGGGAGATCGAGTCGGTTAAGGCCACCAGCGACATCTACTGCGGCATCGACGGCACCGTCGTCGCGGTCAACCAGAAAGTGATCGACGACCCGAGCCTGGTGAACAAGGACCCGTACGGCGAGGCGTGGCTCATTAAGGTGAAGCCGGCGGACGCGAGCCAGCTCGACAAGCTCCAATCGTCGGCGGATTACGACAAGGCGCACGGTTGAAGGGGCGCGGAGCACCGTCCCGACAGGGCGGTGCCTGGATCAACGAATGCCGGTTGATTGCGTGATTCTGACCATGTGCGTCGACGCAGGCACCACCCTTTCGGGTTGGTGCTCCCGAGAATTGCGACGCGCGGTAGGATGATGATGATCAGCGCCACGGCCGGCGTTCGATCGGCGGGACTCACAGTCGATGATCGTTGATCTGCACACCCACATCTGGGATTCACCCGACCAGCTCGGCCGGGGCGCGGCGCAGCGGGTACTGCGGAACGTCGCGCAGCCGTGGGACCGGCCGGACGCGTCGACCTCCGCGCACGACGCCGCCATGGAGCCGGTGCAGCACGCGGTGATCCTCGGGTTCGAAAGCCGGTATCTCGGGGCGTCCATTCCCGTCGACCAGGTGGCCCGTTACGTGGCCCGCCGGCCGGGGAAGTTTCTCGGCTTCGCGGGCATCGATCCGCTGGGCGCCGATTTCCTTCGCAAGGTCGAGCATGCCAAGGCGCTGGGCCTCGTCGGCGTCACCATCAGCCCCGCCGCACAGGGCTTCCACCCCTCGCATTCCCGGGCCATGGCGCTCTACGAAAAGTGCGCCGACCTGGGCTTCCCGATCCTCGTTCACGGCGTCACGCACCTTTCCGCCGAAGCGAAGCTCGAATTCTCGCAGCCTTATCTGCTCGATGAAGTCGCCCGTGAGTTCCCGCGGCTCCGCCTCATTATCGCGCAGGTCGGGCACCCGTGGATCGAGCAAACCCTTGTGCTCGTCGGCAAGCACCGCAACGTGTTCGCCGACCTGTCGAACGTCGTGACCCGGCCTTGGCAGCTTTACAACCTGCTGCTTAGCGCTCATCAGCAGAACGTCTCCGACCGCCTGCTCTTCGGCAGCGACTTCCCGTTCTGCACCCCGCAGAAGGCGATCACCACGATTTATTCGGTGAACACGCTGACGCAGGGGACGATGCTGCCGAGCGTGCCGCGCGAGCAGTTGCGGCAGATCGTCGAGCGCGACGTGCTGGAGCTGCTGGGCCTGAAGAAAACGTCCGCGGCGGAGAAGTCGCCCGCCGCGCCAGCGAAACCGGTGAGCAATCCGATCGCGATCGCGCCGGCGGTGGCAACGGCCGTGCCGCAGACGATGGTGACCTCAGCAATGCCCCCCCCGGCGACGGCCGCGCCGATGACGCCGCCCGCCTCGGCGCTCGGGTCCAATGGCAGCCACGAGCGCGGCGAGCCCGCCGCCGCCCCGCCACAGGCCATCGCGCCCGCCGCTGCGGAGAATGACGCCGAACCCGCCGACGATGCCGCGACGCCAGGTTCACTCGATTCGGCAGCGCCGCCGCAGCCGATGGTCCGCGCCTCGACGGATGATCAATCGACCGTCATCGACCCGTACGAAATCGACGACGAATCGAAATCATCGGCCGCCGCATCGAAGCCTTCCACGGCGTCATCGGACGACGCGATCGAAGCGGAATCCCCGCAAACCCTAGGCAATCGCCCCCAAGGAACAGACGCGTGAACGGACTCCGCTCTCTGCTTCAATCGTCCTTCCTGCCCCCTCTCCCTCTTAGGGAGAGGGCTGGGGTGAGGGTCGCGCCTCGCTGCGGGCAAGACGGCGCGGCGCAGCGGAAGGTTTGCGATGGCCCGAGGCCTCACCCTCACCCGGCTCGGCGGACCTCGCCGACCTCTCCCTCAAGGGAGAGGTGCGACCGAACAGCATCGCGCCTCGCGCTCCGTGCGGCACTCGCGCTCACCCTGCTCGCCGGCGGCGGCTGCGCCTGGCTCCAGCCGCAGAACTGGCGCACCATGCCCAGCGTCTTCACCATGTTCGGCGGCTCCGGCGGCGAGCTCAACGTCAAATCCATCTCCGATAAAAATGTCACCCTGCGCGGCGGCTTCGAGTCGGGGATTTATACGATCGCGGATCAGAACACCGCCACCATCATTCTCTACGACGGCCCCGCCGACAACCCGTCGCAGGCCGTCACCATCCGCATGTTCTGGAACCCGCACGCCGGCCGGACTCCCATCGACCCCACCGCCACCAACGCGACCATTCAGTACGTCATCTTCGGCGACGGCGGCAAGGAGATCGGCATCTACTCCGGGGCCGGGTATCTCTATCCCAACACCACCGTCGGCAGCGACCTCTTCACCGGCAGCGTCTGGCAGTCCACCCTCCGCATCGCCGACAAGACCGACGGCTTCGACGACACCATCGGCCTCGCCCGCCTCGAAGGCAAGTTCACCGTCAACCGCGACGACATCAACCTCACCACCGCCCTGCACGCCCTCAACCGCCAGGTGCGCGACCGGCTCGGCCGGGCCCGCGTGGTGGATTCGATATCCCCCAAGCCCGATGATGAGGCCCCGCGAATCGTCGGGGTAATCCCCGCCAGATAAAGCCCACTCTCCGAGTATTTCACCATGAACCTCAAATCATTGACCGCTCGTCTCGTCTTGCTTGCGATAATCGCCGCGCTGACTTTGCCCCTCGCCTCCTGCGGCGGCGCGAAGAACGAGAACGAGATTCTCATCGGTGAGTACGGCTCGCTCACCGGCAAGCAGGCGACCTTCGGCAAGACCACCCACGACGGCGTCATGCTCGCCATTAAGCAGATCAACGATGCCGGCGGCCTTAACGGTAAAAAGCTCAAGCTCATCTTCAAGGACAACCGCTCCGACGCGACGGAGACAAAGAACGTCGTCACCAGCCTGATCACCGGCGACAAGGTCGTCGCCCTCATCGGCGAAGTCGCGTCCGGCCGGTCGCTCATTGGCGGGCCCATCGCCCAGAAGCACGGCATCCCGATGATCAGCCCGTCCTCGACCAACCCCGAGGTCACCCGCGTCGGCGACAAGATTTTCCGTGTCTGCTTCATCGACCCCGACCAGGGCTACGCCGTCGCCAAATTCGCCAGCGACAACCTCAAGGCCAAGACCGCCGCAATTCTCTTCGACCAGAAAGAGCCTTATTCCACCGGCCTCCGCGACAACTTCCGCGACGCCTTCAAGAAGCTTGGCGGCACCATCACCACCGAGCAGGCTTACTCCGGCGGCGATTCCGATTATTCCGCGGTGCTCGGCTCCATCCGCGACACCAAGCCCGATGTCGTCTTCGTCCCCGGCTATTACAACGACGTGCCCGCCATCGCCATTCAGTCGCGCAAGCTCGGCCTCAACGTCCCGCTGCTCGGCGCCGACGGCTGGGAAACCGAAGACCTTGCGGGCAAGGCCGAGGGCAAGCTCGAAGGATGCTACTTCTCCAATCACTACGCCCCCGCCGACAAGCGACCGGCGTCGGTGAAGTTTGTCGATGCGTTCAAGAAGGAATACAAACACGAGCCGGGCGCGCTCGCCGCCCTCGGTTACGACGCGACGATGGTGCTCTTCGACGCCATGAAACGCGCCAAGTCGCTCGGCGGCGACGACCTCACCGCCGCCATCGCCGCCACCAAGGACTTCGACGGCGTCACCGGCACGCTCAACTTCAACGAGAACCGCGACGCCGTAAAACCCATGGTCATCATCAAGATCGAAGGCGGCAAGGAAGTCTACGTGGCGACGATCGATCCGCCGACGAAGTAAACGCTGCATCGGAGCCGCGAGGCGTAAGCGAGCGAAGGCCGAGGTTCCTCACATGCCCGGGCGTCCGCAGGCTTACGCCTTGCGGCTCCGGCCGAGTTCGCCACTGCCCGCGCCGGTTTCGTACACTGCCCGCCCAGTGCAGAAGTTTCTCGAAACACTCCTGAACGGCGTCTCGGTCGGCAGCCTCTATGCGCTCGTCGCCCTCGGCTACACGATGGTGTACGGCGTCCTCCGCTTCATCAACTTCGCGCACGGCGACATCTTCATGCTCGGCGCCTGGGTCTCGCTCGCCGTGGCCCGTGCCCTCTCATGGGCCGCACCCGACGCCAACCCGCCCTGGTACGCCGCCATCGTCCTGCTACTGACCAGCATGGCCATCTGCGCCACGCTCGGCTTCCTTGTCGAGCGCTTCGCCTATCGCCCCCTGCGCAAGGCCCCGCGACTCAATGTGCTCATCACCGCCATCGGTGTCTCGCTCTTCATTCAGAACTTCGCCCAGCTCGAATGGGTCTTCGGCGTCAACACCGGAACCATGCCGCGCGTTTTGCCGGACGTCGAGCTGTTCTCCATTACCTGCGGCCCCCCGCCCGATCCTGCCGAGCCCGAGGTCTATCCGAAGGTGTCGATCTATCTCATCGACACCCTCATCCTCGTCACCTCGATCTCGCTGATGCTCGCCCTCCAGTGGCTCGTCTACGGCACGAAGCTCGGCCTGGGCATGCGGGCGGTCAGCCACGACACGACGACGGCGGCGCTCATGGGCGTGCCCGTCGACCGCGTGATCAGCATCACGTTCATCATCGGCTCGGCGCTGGCCGCCGCCGCCGGCTTCTTCTTCGCCCTCAAGTACCCCACCATCCAGCAGCCCGCCGGCGCGACATGGGTGCTGCTGGGACTCAAGGCTTTCGTCGCGGCGGTGGTCGGCGGCATCGGCAACATGCGCGGCGCGATGGTCGGCGGCGTGATCATCGGCCTGCTCGAATGGTTCGGGGCCGCTTACTTCTCGCCGCAGCTCCGCGATGTGTACGTGTTCGTCCTGCTCATCGTTGTCCTCCTGGTGAAACCCAGCGGCCTCTTCGGCAGCACCGTCCCCGAAAAGGTTTGAAGCCGCTCGCGGCTTCGGACGTCCTGACCCCTGACTCCTGATTCCTGACTCCTGACCCCTGCCCATGTCCGACCTCACCCTCCATCCCGCACCGCTCACGCTCGGCGAAACGCTCCGCCGCAGCCTGCTTGCGCCGCTCATCGGTCTCGCGCTCGCCTTCGTCATCCACCGCTTCATCGTTCCGCTGCTCAACCCCCTTCACGCCAGCCTCGCCCTCGACATCGGCGTCAACATCATCCTCGCCGTGTCGCTCACCATCGTGAACGGCTTCACCGGCCAGTTTTCCATCGGCCACGCCGGCTTCATGGCCATCGGCGCCTTCACCGCCGCGGGCGTCACTTACTACGGCTCCGTCATGCTCTTCGGCAGCGAAGCTTTCGCAGGTGGTATCCTCAGCGCCGCCGAGGCCGGCGACGCCACCGGCTTCTTCACAAGCGGCGACCTCCTCTTCCTCGCCGGCTGCCTGCTCGGCGGGCTTATCGCCGGCGTCGCGGGCTTCGCCGTCGGCCTGCCCTCGCTACGACTGCGCGGTGACTACCTCGCCATCGTCACCCTTGGCTTCGGCGAGATCGTGCGCAGCCTGCTGGAGCAGAGCCCCGATCAGTTGCTGCTCCCCAGCGACCCCGCCGCCCGCGCCGCCCAGATCGAGCACATCCGCGACGTGGGATTTCCCACATTGCTGATCCACAGCGGCGGCGCCATCGGCTTCGGCCGGGTGCCGGCTTACGCGAGTCACTTCTGGGTCTACGGCTTCGTCGCGCTGACCATCCTCGTGGCGTTCCGACTAAAAGCCTCGTCGCACGGAAGGGCCATGCTCGCCATCCGCGAGAACGAGGTCGCCGCCGCCTCAATGGGTGTGCCGATCACGCGCTACAAGGTCACGGCTTTCGTGATCGCCGCCTGCCTGGCCGGCATCGCCGGAGCGCTGTACGCCCATCAGGTCCGCCTGATCCCCGATCAGTTCGGCTTTCAGAGATCGTTCGACATCCTCATCATGGTCGTCCTCGGCGGCCTGGGCTCCATCAGCGGGTCGGTCATCGCCGCCATCATCATCACGCTGCTCCCGGAGATCCTGCGCAGCCCGCCGCCGCTGTGGCCGGTGATGCTGGTCATCATCGCGGTGCTCTTCATCGTCCGCGGGCGGCGTGCGATCCGCGCCGCCATCGTGCTTGCCGCCGTCGCCATCGTCTGGGAGATCGTGCGCTGGGTGGTCGGCGACCTGTCGCCTTACCGCATGATCCTCTTCGCGCTGGCGCTGATCGTGATGATGATCCTGCGGCCGCAGGGCCTGCTCGGTTTGCGCGAGGTCTGGGACAAGTGGATCGATCGACGACGGGCGGCGAAAGTGGAGGCGGCGGCATGAGTGACGCGCTCTTCCAGATCGACAACGTCTCGCTCTCCTTCGGCGGCCTCAAAGCCGTGGCGGATTTCAAGCTTTCGCTCAACCGCGGCGATCTCCACGGACTCATCGGCCCCAACGGAGCTGGCAAGACCACCGCGTTCAACCTAATGACCGGCGTGTACGTGCCGGATACCGGCACCATCCAACTCGAGAAAAAACAACTCAACGGCCTGCCCCCGTGGACGATCGCAAAGAGCGGCATCGCGCGGACCTTCCAGAATATCCGCCTGTTCCCCGACCTTTCCGTCCTCGACAACGTCCGCATGGCGTGCCACCTCCGCGCCAGGCACAACCTGTTGCAAACGCTGCTGCGCACCAGTCACTATTACACCGATGAGGCCGCGATGACCGCCCGCGCCATCGAGCTGCTTGACCTGATCAAGCTCGCCCCGCGCCGCTACGAGCTGGCCCGCAACCTGCCCTACGGCGACCAGCGCCGCCTCGAGATCGCCCGCGCCCTGGCCACCGGCCCGAAGGTGCTGCTGCTCGACGAGCCCGCGGCCGGCATGCACACCGGCGAAAAGAAGAGCCTCACCGCCCTGATCCAGAACATCCGCAGGCAACTGGGCGTAACGATCCTGCTGATCGAGCACGACATGAGCCTCGTCATGGAAATCTGCGAGAAGATCACCGTGCTCGACCACGGCCAGACCATCGCGGTCGGCTCGCCGGGCGAGGTGCAGAAGGATGCGAAGGTGATCGCGGCGTATCTGGGAGAGCCGCAGGTGCGGAATGAGCCCCCTCTCCCTTCGGGAGAGGACAGACTCAAATCGCCGCGAAGCCGCGATTTGAGGCAGGTGGAGGGGGACGACCTGCGCCGGCAGGGATGACTCGTTGCGTGAGCGACGCAAGGGATGGTCGCAGGCCTCACCCTCACCCGGCCTCGCGGACTCGGCCGACCTCTCCCTCAAGGGAGAGGTGAAGAGGGACCCGCACGTTGACGCCTCGCGATTCCTAAGGAACTAATGCCCCTCCTCGAAATCTCCAACCTGACCGTCGGCTACGGCGCCATCGAGGCGCTGCACGGCATCAGCCTGTCGGTCGAGGAAGGCCAGATCGTCGCCCTGCTCGGCTGCAACGGGGCGGGCAAGTCGACGACGCTGCGCACCGTGAGCGGGCTACTGCGGCCGCGCGGCGGCGATGTGAAGTTCGCGGGCAAGTCCATCAGCGCGATGAAGCCGCACGACATCGTCCGGCTCGGCGTCGCCCAGTCGCCCGAGGGCCGCGGCATCTTTCCGAACCTGACCGTTGAAGAGAACCTCCGCATCGGTGGCTTCACGCGCCCCGCGAAGGAAAACGGCGGCAAGGACCGCGAGCAGGTGCTCGACCTCTTTCCCCGCTTGCGCGAACGGCTGAAGCAGAACGCCGGCACGCTTTCGGGCGGCGAGCAGCAGATGCTCGCCATCGGCCGGGCATTGCTCGCGAAGCCGAGGCTGCTGCTGCTCGATGAGCCGTCGCTGGGTCTGGCGCCGCAGCTCGTGCAGCTCATCTTCAAGATCGTGCGCCAGATCAACGAGGCCGGCACTACGATTCTTTTAGTCGAGCAGAACGCCCGCATGGCGCTCGAGGTGGCCCACCACGCCTACGTGCTGGAGGTCGGCGAGGTCGCGATGAGCGGGGATGCGAAGAAGCTGGCGGCCAGCGACGAGGTGCGCAAGGCGTACCTGGGCGTGGCGTGAGTTGGGGATGGAGGGCTTGATGCCAATGGCAGTCCGCGGCCAGTGCCAAACGCCACCGACTGCCGCAGGTCAAAACACTGGCAGCGGACTGCCAGTGGCATCAGGCAGCGCCGCCCGCACAACATTCCCCGCGATTCATCCGATAGATTTTTCATGAGCTCCGCAACCGAAGCGAACGTGATGGCCGCACCCATGACCAACATGTCCAACCCGTCCGATAAGACCGTTGACGCCCCGCCTCCGGCCTTGGAACCCGCCGCGCCGAAGGTCGTCAGCAAGTGGGCGATCCACCGACGGATGTACAATTGGGTGCTCTCGTTCGCGCACCACAAGCACTCCACCGCCGCCCTCGCCACGCTCAGTTTCGCCGAGTCGAGCTTCTTCCCCATCCCGCCCGATGTCCTCCAGATCGCCCTGACGCTCGAGCGCCGCGATCGCTCCTTCTTCTACGCCACCGTCAGCACCATCGCCTCCGTCTTCGGCGGCATGTTCGGCTACCTCATCGGCTTCGCGCTCTGGAGCGCCGTGTCGGGCTTCTTCTTCTCCTACGTGTTCAAGGAAGATGTCTTCAATAACGTGCAGTCGCTCTATCAGCGGTACGACTTCTGGTGCGTCTTCATCGCCGCCTTCACGCCCATCCCGTACAAGGTGTTCACCATCGCCGCCGGCGTCTTCTCCGTCTCGTTCCCGATGTTCGTGCTGGCCTCGGCGATCGGGCGCGGGGCGAGGTTCTTCATCGTCGCCTGGATGCTGCACCACTACGGCCCGCCCATCAAGACGTTCATCGAGAAGTATTTCAACATCTTGAGCCTGGCCTTCGGCGTCGTCCTTGTTGGCGCCTTCGCGCTGCTGAAGCTGCTGGCGTGAGCGGCAACGACTATAATGTGTGCATCAGCTATGGACGAACGCATTTCCATCGACGCCAAGATCCATCACGGCCAGCCCGTGATCGCCGGCACCCGCGTGCCGGTGGCGGTCATTGTCGGCAGCCTGGCGGGCGGCATGTCGCAGGAAGAGGTCGAGCAGGAATACGGCATCACTGGTGAAGACATCCGCGCCGCGCTGGCTTTTGCAGCGCGCCTCATTCGCGCGGAGCAGCACCACCCGCTGCCCCTCTGACGCATGCGATTCCTGATTGACGCTAATCTGCCGCGGTCACTGGTCCCGCTTTGCGGTGACGCCGGCCACGAGGCTATTCACGTCGATGATCAATTATCACCCGGCGCACCCGATGCCGCGATCGTGGAACATGCCGCGACGAACGGCATGTGCCTCGTGACCCGCGATTACGACTTCGCAGATATCCGCGCTTATCCACCGGCGCATTTTCAGCGGCATCGTCGTGATGGAACTGCCCGACACTACGACCGCCGTGAGCATCCGCCTGTTGTTTGAGGCTTTTTTGAAGCAGGAGGATTTGATCGCCCGGCTGCCCTCGCGCTTGGCGATCGTCGAGTTTGGCCGGGTGCGCATGAGGGAATAATCATTCTCGCCACCACCAGACCGGCTCGGGACGCTACCTTTCTCCATCCAGTTTTCTCTACCGAAGGAATCGCGACATGAACGTCCTCGTCACCGGCGGCGCCGGCTACATCGGGTCGCACGCCGTCAAGCGCCTGCGCGAAGCGGGCCACTTCGTCGCCGTCATCGACAACCTTTATCGCGGACACCGCGCCGCCGTCCCCGCTGATGTGCCCTTCGAGCAGGTCGACCTCCGCAAGACCGACCTCGTCGCCCAAGTGCTCGGCAAGCACGCCATCAACTGCGTCATGCACTTCGCCGCCTTGGCGTACGTCGGCGAATCGGTTCAGCAGCCCCTCGACTATTACGAGAATAACACCGGCGGCTCCATCAGCCTGCTCCAGGCGATGCGGCAGATGAACGTCAAGCGCCTCGTCTTCAGCTCGACCTGCGCGACCTACGGCGAACCCGACCGCATGCCCATCGTCGAGACAATGCCGCAAAGCCCGATCAATCCCTATGGCTGGTCGAAGCTCTTCACCGAGCGCTGCCTGATCGACCTCGCGGCCTCCGACCCCGAGTTCAGCTTCACCGCGCTCCGCTACTTCAATGTCGCCGGCTGCGCGACCGACGGGTCCATCGGCGAAGACCACCACCCCGAATCGCACATCATCCCGCTGCTGCTGCTCACCGCACTCAAGCGCCGCGAGTCGTTCAGCGTGTTCGGCACCGACTACCCGACGCCCGACGGCACCTGCATCCGCGATTACATCCACGTGCAGGACCTCGCCGACGCCCACATCGCCGCGATGGATGCGATGGGCGCCGGCCGGCTCAAGGGCGGTAACTTCTTCAATCTCGGCATCGGCAAAGGCTACAGCGTCAAGGAAGTGATCGATGCCGCCAAACGCGTGACGAACGCCGACATCCCCGTGAAATACGGCCCGCGCCGCCCCGGCGACCCGCCGCAGCTTTTCGCCAACCCCGACAAGATCAAGCGCGAACTCGGGTGGTCGGCGAAGATCACCGACCTAAACGATATTGTTGAAACCGCCTGGCGCTGGTTCAAGAACCGCCCCAACGGGTACGGCGATCACTAGCATCATCCAGCGACACTTATTCGCTTACCCGCTTTACGGAGCCACCTCATGGGCATCATCGCCTGGATCGTTCTCGGTTTGCTCGCCGGCCTGCTCGCCAAGTTCATCATGCCCGGCCGTCAGGGAGGCGGGCTGATCGTGACCACACTGCTGGGCATCGTCGGCGCGTTCGCCGGCGGCTGGATCGGCACGCAACTGGGCTGGGGCGATATCTCCGGCTTCGACATGCGCAGTCTCGGCCTGGCCGTCCTCGGGGCCGTCGTCCTGCTCTTCATTTACGGGCTGGTCACGAGCCGACGTTGAATATGCCTAACTCGAAAGAATCCCAATCGACGGGCGTTGCTAAGCCTTTCGGCGAGCCGCACGCGATCGAACGGCCTACTCCATTTCTAACCGATTTCGCCGCCACTGCTCCGCCAGATCCCGAATCAGGTTTGGCCGTAGGCGATTTACCTTCGTGGTGAATCGACCACGATCAGATCCATCATCGAAAGGGAATGTCATGGGACGCGAAGACATCGCCGCCGGTAAAGCGAAGCAGGTCAAGGGCAAGGTCAACGACATCGCCGGCGCCGTGAAAGGCAACACGGGCCAGCAGATCAAGGGCAAGCTTCAGAAGGCCGCCGGCAAGGTGCAGGAAGCCTTCGGCAAGGCGACGACGAAGCGTTGATCCGACGAAAGCGACTTCGATGGCCTGACTGTTAAAACAAGAAGCCCCGCAATTTCGCGGGGCTTTATTGTTGGCTTGATGAAGCGCTCGCGCGCAGAGCGTGGAACAGTACGTTCAACCGACCTCATGTCGAAACCCGAGCAACCGCAGCCCGTTGAGCACGACCAGCAGGGTGCTGCCCTCGTGGCCGATGACGCCGATGGGCAACGGCAGGTCGAAGCCGAGCGCCGCGATCACGAGGACGACGATGATACTCATGGCGAAGGTGAGGTTCTGAAAGACGATCCGGCGAGCCTTGCGGCTGATGGCGAAGGCGAAGGGCAGGCGGGCGAGGTTGTCGCTCATGAGCACGAGGTCTGCGGTCTCCATCGCGACGTCGGTGCCGGCGGCGCCCATGGCGACGCCGACGGTCGCCGCCGCCAGCGCCGGGGCATCGTTGACGCCGTCGCCGACCATCGCGACGGGGCCGATCGCTTCGAGCTCGCGGATGACTTCGACCTTCTGGACGGGCATGAGGTCGGCGTGATACTCATCGACGCCGGTCCTGAAGGGCAATCGCTTTGGCGACGCGACGACGATGCTGGTCTTGCCTTCATCTTGGAGCCGCTGCACATGCGGCAGCAGCGCGTCCATCTCGGCCAGGTTCATGTCTGCGAAAAACTTGAGGCTGCCGACGGCGATGCGCCGGCCGCGGCGGCGTACTGCATGACGGCCCGGGCGAGGGGGTGCTCTGATTTCGCTTCCACCGACGCCGCCAGCCGGACCATATCGCTTGCCTCGGGCGGCAGCTTTTCTCCCTGCGAAATCGTGCGGCCGCGGGCGACGACGTCGGTGACGCGCGGCTTGCCAAGCGTGAGCGTGCCCGTCTTGTCGAGTGCGACGACCTGCACGGTGGCCGCGCGTTCGAGGTGAGCGCCGCCCTTGAAGAGGACGCCCTTTTGCGCCGCCCCACCGATCGCCGAGAGGATCGACGCGGGCGTCGAGATGATCAGGGCGCAGGGCGAGGCAACGACCATCACGGTGATCGCGCGGTAGAACGCCTTGGCGAACGTCTCATCAAAGAAGAGCGGGGGCACAGCGATCAGCAGCAGCGTGAAGACGATGACCGAGACCGCGTAATGCTGGCTCGCACGGTCGAGGAACCGCTGCGTTTTCGCCTTCTCGCTCTGGGCTTCCTCGACGAGTTGAATGAGTTTCGCGATCGTCGAATCGCGGGCCAGGTGCGTGACGCTGATCTCGAGGCCGCCGGTCTGATTGATGGTCGCCGCGAAGACCTCCTGCCCGACGCCGCGGTGTACGGGGATCGATTCGCCGGTGAGCGAGGATTCATCGATGGAGCTTTCGCCTTCGACGATTCGGCCGTCGAGCGGGATGCTCTCGCCTGGCCGAACGATGACGCGATCACCCACGAGGAGCTGTTCGATGGGCAGCAGTTGCGTTGTGCCATCGCGCCGCGTCAGCGCTTTCGCCGGGCGGAGCTTCATCAGGGAGTGAATGGCCCGCCGGGTGCGGTCCATCGCGTAGGACTGAAGCACGTTGGAGAGCGAGAAGAGGAAGAGGAGCATCGCCCCTTCGAGCGCATCGCCGACGTAGGCGGCGCCGAGTGCGGCCAGCACCATGAGCAGGTCGACATCGATCGTCCGCTGCTTCAGCGACTGCCAGGCGGATCGCGCGGCGAAGGAGCCGCCGGTGATGTAGGCGATGGTGAAGCAGATGGGGGCAAGCCAACGGGGCGCCTCAAACTTGGGGCCGAGCCAGCCGACCAGCATGGTGATGAGCGTGCAGGCGACGAGGACGATGGCGAGGCGTTCGCCGGTGAGCCAGTACCGCAGCAGCGCGAGGCCGTGCGTCGGCCGCTGTTCCTCGATCGGCCCGGGGTTGTACGGCTCGACGGGCGCGCCGGTGGTGCGCACCTTCGCGAGTAGTTCATCCTGGGGAAGCACCGCATCGTCGAAGGTGATGCTCATCATCCCGGCGTTGAAGCTGGCGGTGGCGCGGCGGACGCCGGTGAGCTTTTCGGTCTTCGCCGCCAATCGGTCCGCGGCGGCTTCACATGCATGGCCCTTCAATCGCAGCGGCGCCTTGCGGAACCGCTGCCCGCCCGACGATTGAAGCTGCTGCGCGAGCTGCACGGCCTTTGCGTCGGTCATGCGGGTGGGATCGAACGCGAGATGGAGCGTTTTGCCGTCGGGCTCGACGGTGGCCTCGATCACGCCCGCCTGTGCCAACTGCGGGTCGATTCCATCCTGTTCCGGGCGCTCGGACATGACCGTCACTTTCAGCAATGACTGCGCAAACGTGGTGTGCCGCAACTCCACACCGGGTATCCGACCGCGCCGTTTCACAGCAGCAGCGACGCGAGGCCGAGGAACATGCCCATGCTCGCCACGTCGGTCGCGGTGGTGAGGAAGATGCTCGACGCGGTGGCGGGGTCGGCGCCGAGGCGCTTGAGCGTGAGCGGGACGAGCACGCCGCTGATGCCGCTGATGACGCAGGCAGCGGTCATGGCGACCATCACGACGAGGGCGAGCATGAACGGGCTGGGGGAAACGACGGCGGGGTCGGGGTCCTGCTGCGACATCGCGACAAAGAACATGCCCGCCCCCGCGGTGATGCCGACGAGCAGGCCGTTGCACAGGCCCAGCAGCGCCTCCTTGGTGAGTGCAGCCCTGCCCTTGCCGTCCTTGAACTCGCCGAGCGTCATGGCCCGCAGCGTCACCGCCAGCGCCTGGCACCCGGTGTTGCCCGACTGCCCGGCGAGCACCGGCAGAAAGACGGCGAGCACCACCAGGCGGTCGATGGTGCCCTGAAACGCGCCGACAACCGCCGCCGCGATGAACGCCGTGAGCAGGTTCAACTGGAGCCACGGGTGGCGGAACTTGAGGCTGCGCTTCCACGGCGTCGCCAGGCGTTCCTCGCGATCGACACCGACCATGGCGCCGGCCTGCGCGCTGATGTCGATGGCCTGCTGCTCGAACATGTGCTGGCCGCGGATCAGCCCGACGAGCCTTCCCTCGCTGTCGCACACGGGGTACACGGGGAAGTGCTTGTTGAGCACCGACTTCATCGCATCCATCAGCGGCATGTCGGGCTTGAGGGCGAAGGGGCTGCGGATCATGAGGTCGCCCAGCGGCGTGGACGGGCCGGCCAGCAGAAGGTCGCGCATGACGACGACGCCGAGCAGCCGGTTGTCGCCGTCGACGACGAAGCCGTAGGTGATAAAGGCTTTCTTCACCAGCTCGCGGAGCTGCTCGGTGGCCTGTGCGACGGTGGCCTCCTCGCGGAACAGGCCGATGGGCGGGTCCATCATCTGGCCGATGCTGCCTTCGGGGTACGCCTGGTTCATCGCCCACTGGTTGCGCAAAGCCAAGGGCGCGGCCGCCATGATGTGCTGCCGCCGCTCCGGCGGGAAGTGCGGGAGCAGCTCCTGCGTCCGCGCGGGATTGATCTTCTCCAGCACCCGCACGATTGTCGATGCGTCGAGCGGCGCCAACCGCTCGATGGTCTCGCGGTGGCCGAGCATCAGCACGGCCGCGGCGAGCTGGTCGACGGTTTCGGCGTGAGCATTGGGAGTGAGAACCGTGCTCGAATCAAGGGCGGGATCGGGCATATCAAAACCTCTCTTGCGGATGGACGCGTTCATCAGTGCCGCAGCGATAACGTGCGGATGCGCTGGAATCCGGAATGCACGATAGCAGCCGTTCGCTTGCGATTCGGCTTTGACGGCCCTTTGAGATAACAACGATAAGCGACGGGCTCGGCGCGTCCACCGGGCCGCGGGGTCTCAATGATGCCCGGTGTCTTCCGTCCCCAGCATCGGCTTCAGGTCGCCGAGCAGCTTCTCCAGCGTCGGCTTGTCCTTCGCCTCCGCATTCAAGCGGATCAGCGGCTCGGTGTTGCTCGCCCGGCAGTTGAACCACCAGCCCGATGTTTTCCAGGCGTCGATCGACACGCCGTCGAGCTTGTCGACCGCCGCATCTTTGCCGAACTTCGACTCGACGGCCGCCAGCGTTGCTTCCTTGTCCTCGACGTGGAAGTTGATCTCGCCGGACTGCGGGTACTGCTTGAAGGGGGCGATGAGCTGGTTGAGCGTCTTGTCGCTCTGGCCGAGCACGCTGAGCACGGCGGCGAACGCGATGGCGCCGGAGTCGGCGTAGAAATTGTCGCGGAAGTAGAAGTGGCCCGAGAGCTCGCCGCCGAAGACGCCTTTCGATTCGCGCAGGGCCGCCTTCATGAACACGTGGCCGACGCGGCTCTTGAGCGGCTTGGCGCCGCGGGCGACGATCGCTTCCTCCAGCGCCTTCGACGAGCGCAGGTCGTAGATGATCGTCGGGTTCTTCTCGCCCTCGGTGAAGTGCTCGACGAGCATGGCGGTGAGGTGGTCGCAGCCGATAATCGTGCCGCGTTCATCAGTGAGGATGCAGCGGTCGGCATCGCCGTCGAAGCACGCGCCGAGGTCAGCGAGGCGCGTGCGGACGCCGTTCTGGGTGGGCTTCATGTTCTCGGCGACGAGCGGGTTGGGGTCGTGCGAGAACGAGCCGGTGATCTCAAAGTTGATGGGGATGACCTCAAGGCCGGGGAGGCCGCTGAACACTTTGGGGATCAGTTTGCCGGCCATGCCGTTGGAGGCGTCGACGACGACCTTGAGCGGCCGGCGGCCGGCTTTGGGCGGCGTGTAGAACTGGAGGACGTGGGCGCGGTAGGATTCCCAGAGGTCGCGTTCTTCGTATTTTCCGTGGGGAAGCGGGGGCGCAAGCGTTGAAGTGGGGGTTGTGGTCGCTGGAGGTTCAGGGGCTTTTTCCGCTAGGCTTTGAATTTCCTTAAGGCCGGTGGTGGCGCCGATGGGCTTGGCGAGCGGGCCGGAGATTTTCAGGCCGTTGTATTGGATCGGGTTGTGGCTGGCGGTGACCTGCACGCCGCCGGCGCAGCTCAGGTGGTTGATCGCGAAGTAGATGAAGCTGGTGTCGCACATGCCAACGTCGATGACGTCCATGCCGGTGGCGCGGACGCCGTCGGTGAACGCCTTGGCGAGCGGCGGCGAGTGCGGCCGCATGTCCCGGCTGACGACGATGGTGTTGGGCAGCGTGAGCTTGCCGCCCTTCTCGCCCGAATCGGTTACCTGCTGCTTGAGAAACTGCCCGGTGCCGTAGCCGACGCGCCAGGCGGCGGACTCGTTGAAGGGGTCGGGGTAGATGGCGCGGACGTCGTAGGCCTTGAAGATTTTTTCGAGCATGGGAACGCTTTCGTGAAAGTCAGTGGTGAGGCGAAGATGATATCGGATCAGATGGTCAAAGTACGAAGTTTGAACTTCAAAGCAGGACATGGGTACGCCATCGCGGTGGCCGCAGGCCTTTCACTTTGAACTTCCAACTTTGACGTTTGCACCTGGCAGTTCCGCTACACTTACCCCATGTCGCGATCCTTCATCATCACGGCCTCCGCCTTAGCCGTGGCGGTGGGCGTGCTGCTGTTCACCATCTTCTTCAGCCCGCCGGTGGCCGACCCCGTCAAGCGCGACCGGCCGCTGGCGGACCCCACGCGCAAGTTCAACCCGCTCGAAAAAGACAAGGGAGACACCTTCGACAACGTCGCGCCTTCGGGCGTCGTTGAGAAGTATTACGTCCGCAAGTTCAGCGAGGAGCGGCAGCAGCTCACCGTCCTCTCCGGCGAGCGGGCATTGCCAAGGCCCAACGGCGTCATCGACATCGAGGGGATCACCGCTCACATCCACCTCATCCCCGGCCGGCGCGTCGTCGAGATCAAGGGGCCGCGCGGCACGCTCGTCGCCCCCGACAACAACCCCGAGTCCGGCGTGCTTACCGGCGGCGTCGTGCTCACGCTCTTCGAGTCGCAGGGCGAGCAGCCGGTGAAGCTCACCGCCGATTCGCCCGACGTGAAGCTGCGGATGTATCTCGACGAGGCGGTGAAGTTCGACCTCGTGCTCGGCTTCGTCGAGAGCGACGGCCCGGTGCACCTCACCATGCCGCGGGCCGATTTCCGCGGCACCGGGCTGAACCTGATCTACAACGAGAAGCGCCGCCGGATCAACCGGCTGGAGATCCTGCAAGGCAGGGAGATGCGGTTCAATCCGAACGCGGCGGGGAGCGCGGAGGCGCAAGCGAACGATGCGAAAACGAAGCCCCAGACGGAGGGGCCCGAGGCCGTCGACGTGCGCGAGCCGGATTACTACCGCGCGACGTTTGAGAACAACGTGAACGTGCGCACGGCCGACGCGGTGATCGATTCGCAGCGGCTTGAGGTTGTTTTCAGCATGGAAAACAGCAAGGCGAGCGGCGAGGGGGCGGCGGTCGGGTTCAAAGAGAACGGGCGATACCCCGACGATTCGGCGGACCTCATCATCGGGTTTGGGGGTGGTGAAGCAACATCGGCGCGGACGGCGCGAGCGACGGCGGCGGCGAGCGAGGCCGAGCGGTCGCTGATGCCGGTGAGCGCGGACGATGTGATCGTGCACTGGACGGGCACGCTGCTCGTCGAGCCGCTGGAGGAGAAGCCGGACGAGATGGAGGGGCCGCGGGACACGCTCCTGGTGCTTGAGAAGGCAGTGAAGGTGCGCTCGGTGCGCGGCGAGACGATCGCGGCCGAGCGCGTTGAGTACCTGAGCAGCGCCGCCCGGGTTCACGTGATCGGTGAGGCATTGACGCCGGCGGTGATCGAGTCGCCGGAGTTCGGCCGGCTGCACGTGCTCGACTTGGTGCTGCATCAGAAGCGCGGGGTCGGGCAGATTACGGGGCCGGGCGGGATCGTGGCGGCCGCCGATGCGCCGCCGGCGGTGAAGACGGTGACGGCGGATGGGAAGGCAGTGGCGCCGAATGCGACGAATCGCACGGTCGAGACTGGCGTCGCGCCGCCGCGCGCCGCTGATGCGGGCAAACTGCCGCCGGGCGTGTCGGTGTCGTGGACCGATGGCGCGGAGCTCACGTTTCATGTGAAGGAGGAGACGGACAAATCAGCGAAGGCGGCGGGTGCGAAGACCACCGACAAGCCCTCCGAGCAGGGCTTGTCAGTGCCACCCAAAGCAGCAGCACCTCCTGGAACCGCGACTGCCACCGCAACAGGAAGGACCACGATCAGCCCGACGGCCAGCATCGACGCACTGAAAGAAGCGGCCTTCCACGGTGGCGTACAGGTCGAGCACGCACAGTTCGATCTGGCATCGGACCACCTGCTCATTGCGATGTCTCCGCCGACGAAGCAGAAGCAGGAGCCGCAGCTCGTGAAGGCCAGCGGGCATGTGCAGGCCACGGCCCGCGGCGATGCGAAGCAGCCGGCGATGGACATTCAAGCCGGCGACATGGAGATCACCTTCGCGGCCGACAGCAAGGGCAAGCCGCAGCCGGCGCGGATGGTGGCGACGGAGCGGGTGAAGGCATCGCAACCCGGGCGCGTGCTGACGGCGGGGTCGCTGGATGTGAAGTTGGTGGAGGCGGCGGAGAAGGTCGCGGCGGATGTGAAGGGCAGCGCGCAGCCGCAAGCGGCGGCGGACACGCGCATGACGGTGAAGCACATGCTCGCCGAGCGCGACGCGACGGTCACGCTCGACAATCCGCGCACGGTGGTCACCGGTGTGCGGCTTGAGGCCGAGGCGGACAAGGGTCTGCTTCAGATCTTCGGCGATGCCCGGCGGCCGGCCCGCGTCGAGCGCGCCGATGATTCACTCACCGGCATGCACATCACGCTGCGCGAGTCGGATCAGTTCGTCACCGTCCCGGGCGCCGGCAGCGCCGAGTTCGTCACCCGCAGCACCCCGCGCGTCGACCCGCCGAAGCCCGGCGCCGCTCCCGCCGCGCCGGCGGCGCCTGCGCAACTTGGGCCGCCCGAGCCGCCGCAGCGCTTGAAGATCACGTGGACCACCGCGATGGACTTCAATAACACCACCGGCGTCGCCCACTTCTACGGCAACGTCGACGCCGGCAGCGAGCGCGGCGTCGACCTCTCGCGCTTCAAGGCCGGCGAACTTACCCTCGAACTCGACCCCGCCGACCCGAAGGACCTGCGCCCCGTAGGGTCCGCTGTGCGGACCGATGCGGCAGCCGCAAAACCCGCAACTGATGTGGAAAATGAAAATAACGCCGCCGCAAAAGCGGTCCGTACAGCGGACCCTACGGCCGCGCCTAAGAACGACAAGCCCCCCGCCCGCAACATCCGCAAGCTGCTCGCCCAGCACAAGGTCGTCTTCGAGGCCGAGAAGTGGGACGATAAGGCCGGCGGCAAGCTCGCCACCCGCTTCCGCCTCACCGGCCCGATCCTCACCTTCGACAACACCACCGAAAAGCTCGACGTCTTCGGCCCCGGGACCATGCAGATGGAGGATTATCGCGCGAAGGACAAGGCGAAGGAAAGCGCGACGGCTGCAAGCCCCGCCGCCGCCGCGCCCGGCGCACCCGCTTCACCCGTCGCCTTCGTCGGCAAGGGCATCACACTCTTTCTCTGGTCCGGCGCGATGTCGATCGACGCCAACCACAACGACGTCCGCATGGAAAAAGAGGTGCGCATGCTCCAGCAGCCCGCCGCCGGCGCCGACATCCACATGCAGTGCAACCAGCTCATCGCCGACTTCCAATCGACGGGCGGGCTCAACTCCTGGCTCACCGGCAAGGCCAATGAACCCAAGCTCGACAACGTCACCGCCAACGGCAAACTGGTCATCATCTACCAAAAGCAGACCGTCCGCGGCGACCAGCTGCACTACACCGGCGCGAAGCAGATGGCGGTCATCTCCGCCGAGCCTGGCAGCATGTGCGAGCTCGACACCGAGCAGACGACGCTGCCCGCCCGCCAGTTCCGCTGGATGCTGGAGAAGGATCGCATCATCGCCGAGGAGCCCGGCGCGGTGCGGACGAAGTCGGGGAAGTGAGACGCGCTATACGACGCGGCCAGAATGATCAGCGCCGCGACGCGTAAGCGAGCGGATCCCAGAGAGCGCCTCGCACTCCCGCGGCATCCGCACGCTTACGCGTAGCGGCTCTGACGGAGGGCGTTCATCGTGGCGCCATCCCGCCCACCACCTCGATCGACATCATCTCCATCTGGGGATTTTCGTACGCCGAGCCGAAATCCCCGCGGATCGCTTTCAGCGCGTAGCGCTCGTACTCGATCTCCGATTGCGTCCGCACGCCGAGCCGGCGGAAGAACGGCAGCGGCGGACACCAGCCCTGCAGCGCGTGCTGGAGACCGAACGCGGCCACGGCGCCCGGCAGCGCGAAGAACGCTTTATGCACGCAGAAGCCCAGCGCCGTGCCGATCAGCGACACGCCGGCGGCATTCGCCTCCAGCGTGCGCTCGATGTCCCATTCGCGATCGAGTTCCTGGAGGCGGCGCTCGATGGCGGCGGGGCCCTTGGCGGCGTGGCAGCGGATGCTCTCGAGGGTCTTGCGGGCGATGCGGGCGTTGACCTCGTCGGCCGTGTGATCGGGGACGCGATCAACAGTGGATGGCATTTTCATGGACGACTCCTTTCGCTGGGTCGCGTCAGCGACTCATACATAAGGAGTTTAAGAGGGTGACGTTGCGGGACCGCCTCGGCATTCGGCGCGGGTATCCATGCGACTGTGGCGGTAGTTTGGAGGGCAACGGGGTGGCCTCGCCGACACGTGATGTTGAAACGCGCTTCACTGGCCGGATCGTTCCCCCGTGGCGCCCCTGCGCTGCACGGGTCGCCGAGCCGACCCGTGGCACCCGCCGACTGCGGCCCTCAATTGGACCCGCCCTGCCTCGGCTGCGCCGCCCCGGCGAGGCGGCCGGCCATCGCCCGACGGATCGCCCCGACAAGCGTGTCTGACGGGCTGTCCTTGCGCACATAAGCCACCGCCCCGGCGCGGCGCATCGATGCCGCCATGTCCTCCTCCGTGTGCATCGACACGCCGATCACCGCGACCCCCGGCAGCTCGCGGGTGATGCGCCCCGTGGCCTCGATGCCGTTCATTACGGGCATGTTCACGTCCATCACGACGACGTCGGGTTGCAGCCTGCCCGCCGCTTCAACGGCCGCCAGCCCGTCGGCGGCTTCGCCAACGACCTGGAGGTCGGGGCAGGCCCGCAGCAGGCCGACCAGGCCCTGCCGCACGATGGCGTGGTCATCGACGACGAGCACGCGGACCGCGCCCTGCTGATCGATTTTTACGGGCCATCCATCGGCGGCGCCCGCGGCGCCGGCGGGCGCCGCGGGCGCCGCCGCCATGGCCGGGGCGAGCAGGATCACGCGCGTGCCGTGGCCCGGAGCGCTCTCAATGTCCATGCGCCCGCCGATAAAGCTCAGCCGCTCGCGAACCGTCAGCAGGCCGAAGCCGGCATCGCCGGCGATGCGGTCAATGCGGCCGGCATCGAACCCGACGCCGCCGTCCTCCACCACGATGCGGGCCTGCCCGTCGACGCGGTGCAGCAGCACCTTGGCCTCGCCGACCTTCGCGTGCTTGGTGATGTTGAACAGCAACTCGCGCACGGCTTGGAACAAGAGCAGCGCGATGTCCTGGCTGGCGGGCTCGACCTCGCGGGCATCGACGTTGACGATCAGGCCGTGCTGCTCGTTCATCCATCGGCCGAGCCAATTCAGGGCGGCGGCGAGGCCCGCGTCATACAGCACCGGCGGGCTCAACTCACTGGTCAGCGAGCGCGACTCCTGGATCGCCTGATCGATCAGCTCCGACGCCATCTTCACCTGCTGCGACGCCACCGATTCGCCCGCCACGCGGCTCTGCACCATCCCCAGCCGCATCTTCGCCGCCACCAGCATCTGCTGCACGCTGTCGTGCAGGAGCTCGGCGATACGGCGGCGCTCGCGGTGCTCCGCGGTGGTCAGCTCGGCGGCGAGCGTGCGCAACTGCCACGCCCGCTGCTCCGCCTCGCGCGTCCGCTGGCCGACGCGCTGCTCCAGCGAGGCGTTGAGGCGTTCGAGTTCCGCTTCATACTGCTTGGCGTCGCCGATGTCGTACACCATCACCGCGAAGCCGCGCACCTCGCCATCGCCGCCGCGGTCGGGGGTGTAAGTAGCCCGGACCCAGCGCGGGCCGCCGGCGCGGTAAGGCAGTTCCTGCTCGAAAGTCACCACTTCGCCGGCGAGGGCCCTGGCCATGTAGGGATGAACGCGCTCCCAGGCCGCCGTACCGAGCACCTCGCTCACCAGCTTGTCTTCCATCTGTGCCGCGCTGATGCCGAACCAGCGGTCGTAGGTCTGGTTGGCGAGCTGATAGCGGTAGTGGCGGTCGATGTAGGAGATCAGGGCCGGCACCGCGTTGGTGATCAGCGCGAGCTGGGCCCGGCTGTGGCGCAGCTGCTGGTCGGCCAGTTGAAGCCGCTCGCTGCTCTCGTGCAGGGCGAGCTCGCCGCGGCGGCGCTCTGTGATGTCGCGGACGACCTTCGAGATCCCGACGATCGCCCCGCCGCTGTCGACCACCGGCGAGAGCGTCAGCGACACCTCGATGTGCTCCCCGCCGCGAGCGATGCGCTGCGTCGCGTAGTGCTCGATCTTTTCGCCGGCGGCGATGCGGGCGAAGATCGCGTGCTCTTCCTCATGCAGACGCGGCGAGATCAAACGGAGGATCGGCTGCCCGATCATGTCGGCGGACGTGTAACCAAAGAGCCGCTCGGCCGCCCGGTTCCAACTGGTGACCATTCCCCCGAGCGTCATGCTCACGATGGGGTCGTTCGACGAGGCGACGATCGCCGCCAGATGGGCCTGGGCCCGCTCGGCCTGTTTCTGCTCGCTGATGTCGCTGTGCATGCCGACCCAGCCATGCACCGCGCCGTCGCCGTCGAGCAGCGGAATGGCGCGGACGGCGGTCCAGCGCCAGTCCCCGCTGGCGTGCCGGAGACGAAATTCGATGGCCATCGGCTCGCGCTTGGCCACCGCCTGCCTCCAACGGTCCAGCACGCCGGGGCGGTCATCGGGATGGATGGCATCGAACCCCCCGAGGCCGCGCATCTGATCGAACGACTGCCCGGTGAACGCCCGCCAGGTGGGCGAGTCTTCCTGCACCTCGCCGTTCGCGTTGGTGGTCCAGACGATCTGCGACGTGGCTTCGACGAGGGCCCGGAACCGGGCCTCGCCGCCGCGTTCCGCAGACGTACCGGGCCCTTGCCCGGCCGGCGATGGGGGCCCATCTCCGTCACCCACTCGCGCGGAGGAACTTTTGCGCTTTTCGTGCTTCACCGGGCTTGTACTACCTCACTTTTGAGTCCACCCCCGTCACGAACGCATTGTAGGCGACTTGGCGGCTGATACCCTCATCCAAAGGATGATCCAAGGTCAGTCCCAGGTACCGGTGCCCCGGGTCCGGCTTTTGCTCAGGACATTGCGTGATCGCTGGAGCTCCTCATTTCTCAACCGCGAAGCGGTGGCATTACCGTTGCCCCGGGCGTAAGCCCGTGGATACAAGCGATTGCCCTGAGGATGATCCGCGCACAGGAAGCGGGAGATGCGCAGCGCGGCGGATGAGGGCCGGCAATCTCGCCGGCTCAACTCATCGGATAAGAAATGCAACTCTTCACAACCTGCTCCACCGTCTCCCGCACGAAGCCCTCCAGGGACTGCTGGCTTTTCGTCCGGCCGGCGGCGATATGAATGCGGTCGATCCGGTTCTCCTGAATGAACACCACGGCGATTGCCGCCGCCTCCACCGCCGAGCGTTGTTCCGCATCGATGGTCAGTTGCGGCCGCCCATGCGTGGTCGCGAACTCCAAGGCCCGGGCGGCGCTATTGTCGGGCCGGCCCTGCGTAATGGCGATAGTCCCGTCCGAACCGATCACGTTGCGCTCGATGCTCTCCATGTGGCCCGCGGGCAATTCGATCAACGGGTATTGCTCGCCGATGCGACCGTTCTCCGACATCCTGCCGCGCGGGCACCACCCGCCGCACGGCACCTTCAACTCGATCGCCACGTCCAGCGCCACCAGATCAGCGATCGTCTGCCCCCCGGTGATGATGGTGATTTTCTTGGTCATCCTGACACCTCTCTAGTCTTGCCCTTGTCATGTCGAAATACTCCGGGCTTCATCTCGACGGTAGCACCCCCGCTTCGGCGCAGGGCAAATAGGGTCGCCTCCACCCCTGATAGGACATTGGCTTATTCGAGCAAGAGAAGAACCCGCGAGGAGCGGGGCTTGGTCGCAGAGTGCTGACGTATGGGCGCCACGATCGGCTGTGCGACCCGTGCCGAGCGCGCCGGCCGCACGGGTCGCCGAAACCGACCCGTGGCGCCGCTGAAGTGTGACGAGAGCGAAGGCGCGGGGCGGCGTGGCCGAGCGGCCGGATCGCCCAGGCGCTCGACGTGACGACGCGCAGCCGGGAGAACAGGCGCAAGCAGGCGGTCGAACAAGGGCCGATGTTGCTCCTGGAACGCCACGCCGCAGGCGCGACGGTGCGGCGTTATCGCGAAGAAGCGAATCTCACGCAGGCACAACTTGCGGAGAAAAGCGATCTTCCGCAAAGCCACATCAGCCGCATCGAGAACGGTCAGATGAGTCCGTCTCGCAAAACGCGGGAGAATCTGGCGGTAAGGATGTATTACCAAAACTTCCGGAAGCCGACCCTCCCCCTGCCCCTCCCAAAGAGGGCGGGGAGTAGCATCTCCGCATGCCCTCCCTCCCCCGAGTCATCGCCAACGGTTTCCCGCAGCCGACGGGCGATTCGCTGCTGCGCGGCAAGGTCGAACTGCTGCCGTGGTCGCTGGCGCAGAACGGCGACGCGACTGTCACCGGCCTCTACATGGTCGGCCACGACCACCTCACCGGTGACATCATGGACCGCCTGCCCGCGCTGAAGGTGATCAGCAGTTGCTCGGTCGGCGTCGATCACATCGACGTGAAGGCCGCCAACCAGCGCGGCATTAAGGTCGGCAATACCCCCGGCGTGCTCGACGCCTCGGTCGCCGACTGCGCGATGGGTTTGGTGATCATGGCCGGCCGGCGGTTCGGTCAAGGGCTGCGGCTGGCCCGCGATTCACAGTGGAGCGAAGTGAACCATAACCAGATGCTCGGCCGGGACGTGCATGGCAAGACGCTGGGCATCCTCGGCATGGGCAATATCGGCTTGCAGATCGCCCGCCGCGCCGCCGCGTTCGACATGGCGATCCTCTACCACAACCGCACCCGCCGCCCCGATGCCGAGGTCGCCACCGGAGCGCAGTACGTGAGCTTCGACGAGCTGCTGCGCGAGTCGGATTACCTTGTGCTCATGGTCCCGCTCACAAGCAAGACGCGCGGCATCATTGACGCCGACGCCTTGGCGAAAATGAAGCCGACCGCGGCCCTGATCAACATGGCCCGCGGCCCGGTGGTCGATACGGCCGCGCTGACCGACGCGATGCGGAGCCAGCGCATCGGACACGCCGCGTTGGACGTGACCGACCCCGAACCGCTGCCGCGCGACCACCCGCTCTTGTCGATGGATAACGTGACGATCACGCCGCACCTGGGCAGCGCGACAGTCGAGACCCGCACGAAAATGGCGGAAATCTCGGCGGAGAACTTGCTGCGCGGGGTGCGCGGCGAACCGCTGGTGTGCGAGGTGAAGGCGTGACGTGCCAGGCAGGGCGAGGCTCCCGCCGAGCCGTTCGGTCGCGAGGGCAATGATGCCACTGGCAGTCCGCTGCCAGTGCCTTCGACCTTTAGGGCATCGACGACGCGAGGCACTGGCGCGGACTGCCAGAGGCATCAAGGCACGGTTCGGCAGGAGCTTCGCCCTCCCAGATGGCACGTCGCGATCCTCACTATCATCACTCACATGGCTCTCACCGTCCCCGACATTCATGAACTCCAGCGCGCCGCCGGCGCGAGCTTTCTCGCCTACGGGCCGTCCGCGCCGGCCGATGCCGCCGGGACAACCGCCGTCGCCACCGTCGAGCTCGTCGAGACCTTCGACGCCTACCACGCCGAGTACGCCGCCATCCGCAAGGGCGTCGGCATCTTCGATCAGCCGCAGCGCGGCCTCGTCGAGGTGCGCGGAAAGGACCGCGCCGAGTTCCTGCACCGCATGATCACGCACGACACGCGCACGCTTGCGGCGGGGCAGGCCCGGCGGGCGTTCCTGCTCAGCAAGCAGGGCCGGATCACCGCCGACATGATCGTGCTGCACGATGCCGAGCGCACGCTCATCGACCTCGACGTGTTCCAGGCCAGCGAGATCGTCCGCGACTTGGGCAAGTACCTCTTCAGCGAAGACGTGAAACTCACCGACATCAGCGAGCAGGTCCACCACATCGCCCTGCACGGCCCGCAGGGAGCGAAGCTGATCGAACACATCACGGGTGGCGCTGCGTTCACCGCGCTCGAGCCCATGACGCACCGCACCGTCGCCATCGACGGTCAAGACTGCGTCATCTACCGCCGCGACGAGACCGGCTCGCCCGGCCTGCACCTGCTCGCGCCGATCGCCGGCGCCGCCGCGATCTTCGCGCGCATGGCCAGCGCCGTCGGCGGCCTCGTCCCGCAGATCGGACACGCCGATCTGTCCGACCCCACACCCCAAACC
>Ga0163150_10001830_pt1 | contig 34605 bp, 26 predicted proteins | sample OliLakLV19P2IB_FD_148628 | JGI IMG/M metagenome (GOLD analysis project Ga0163150, IMG submission 148628) | Freshwater microbial mat bacterial communities from Lake Vanda, McMurdo Dry Valleys, Antarctica - Oligotrophic Lake LV.19.P2.IB | ecosystem: Environmental > Aquatic > Freshwater > Lake >... | reverse complement strand
ACTCCGCTTACATTTCCCTTCACTTGAAATCCGCCTGTCGAGGCTTTCTCTACGAGTAATCCAGCTTGCGTTGCAGGTGTCACAACTACTACTTTTAATTTTCCGGCAAAACCGGTCGTTAACGCTTCATTCGCTCCGATATTCCATACCCATGTTGTTACCGTATCATCCGCAAGTGCTGAAATATCAATCGGAGATCCATTCAGCGGACTTCCCTGATAGGTCGATCCATCCGGCGCGTAATAAATATTGACCGTTTGAATTGCGCCTTTCTTTGTGAACTTGATGTTCTGCGCTGTGCCGGCTGTCCATGCCTCCGTTAAATCTCCAACAGGCTCTGTCACCGTAATCGCACTCTTAATCGCAAATGTTCCCGTTCCGCTCAACAAGGCTGATCCGTTATCAGGATTAAACTGCGTGATCTTCAAACGATTGTCATTATCTAAACTCGCTAAATCACCTGGAACTGTCTGCCATAAAAAACTTCCCGTATTATCTGTTCCACCCACAGGCGTGATTTCAGTCCATGTCGCTGCTCCAGAAATGTTCTTTGAATGCTCAATCTTTACTTTCGTTCCATTCTGCGGGCCTTTTACTTTTGTCCATGTAACATTCGTTGCAGTGGAACCCGCATTGATAATACTTCCATTCGCAGGCAATAAACTTGTAAACGATGCGCCAAACTTAAAGTCGGTTCCCTCAGAAATAACATCTGTCTCATCTGTTGCGTCCGTGATTTTGATTCTCGCTGTGTTCGTCACCACATCCGGTACTGGAACAGCAAAGGCTGCGTCCCATGAATACGAACAGGTTCCGCCGCTGCAGCTACTTTGATCTTTCGTGTCAATGAACGTCCATGCTCCACCACTATTCATACTGTAATAAACTTTTACGTTCGCAATCGGTCCTGCATAATTCCATGTAATCGTATTCGTTGTTCCGGCCGTGCGATGCACTCCGCCAATCGGTGCTGTCAGTGTCAATCCACCGCGAATTTTAAATGCCGGACTTTCTCCAAACACCAGCGCGCTTGCTGAATCCACGACCTTTACCTTATTATCGATTCCAAGAATTCCTGCGACATTCGGTATCGTCCAATTCATTGTGCCTGCAGTAATTGCAACACTTGCAGCAATCGTCCCGGGATAAGTTGACCCGTTATCTAAGGAATAAAGAACATCAACATCGGTTGTCTTGGTTCCGGTGTAAGACCATGTAATCAATCCGCTATTGACCGATCCCACCGCGATATTCGTTGCCCCTGTTGGACTTGTTACTGTGATTTTAGGACGGATTTTTGCCGCAGCTGAAACGCGATTCACCGCGGTATATTCAAGAAATGAAATTTTATAAACAACATTGTCTGATTTCTCATCCGCAACACCGCCCGTCCAATTAAAACTATTCGTACCTTGTACGCAATTTAAATTTTCGGCTCCTGGTACAGCCGTGTAACCACCCACGCCGCCATTGGTGTTGTATTCGATTTTCACTTTAGGATTGGAGCCGTCTGTTTTTGTCGCGCTTGTCGCATCCCAAGTAATCGTGCGATTTGTATCGCCGACATACCAAATTGCACCTGAAGCCGGAGAAGAAATACTGTTGACCGTAGGACGAACACCAAATGCCGCTGTCGTTGTGTCGGTCACAGCGGTGCCGGCTGGGGCGCTAACATTACTGACGCGAATTTTAAAAGTTTCCGCAACTTTGGAAGGCGCTACCCAAACCGGAGAAAGTGAAACTGATCCATCCGAACCGGAAGGAAAACTCGGGTCGATGTTCACCGCATCTGTAAAATCACCTTTGGCAGAATACTCAACGAGTAAATTGCCAATCACACCGGTTTTGTTCCAAGTGATCGGAATATTATCACCAATCGTAAAAGTCAATGGGGAGTCATCCGGCGTCGCCAAATCAAGCACACCGCGAATAATAAAATTGGCATCAGAAACGTCGGCAACTGCGGCATTGCTCGCATCCACAATCTTCACTTTAATCTGATTGCCGACATAATTAGGAATAGTCCAAGGATAAGTCGTACCTGCTTCCGGTCCGGCATCGAGAGTCCCTGAATCATCAATCGCATACGGATAATTATCCGTACCGCCATCTCTTGAATAGTAAAGTTTCACAAAGGAAATCGCGCCGGCTTTATGCCATATAATGGATTGTGATGATCCGATATCCCAAGTTTCAGTGCCATTCGGCGCATCAAGAAACAAATTACCGATAATGCTCACATTATTTCCCGAAACGTTCTTCACAGTAGCATCGCTTAACTGCTGAACGCGCACCCGGATTGTGGTAGACGGCTGGTTCGGAACTTTCCAAGTAAAAGTCTGCTGCACTCCGGTTGCGCCGGGAGAAAGATTCGCCGCACTTTCACTCGCCGGGCCAGTAACGGCATTTACAACGGAAGCAAAGTTATCTGTCGACCATTCTAATTTGACATTTGAAGGAATCGTTCCAGTTGGGGTCCATTTAATGTCATAGTTATTGCCAATATTAAGCGATAATCCCGATGCCGTGGGCTGATCTAAATTCAGTTTACCTTTGATGGAAGTATATGCTGTGGATTCATCGCAATTCGAACTGCCGATTGTCGGTGATTGTCCCGCCTGACAAATTTTAATTTTAGTTGTCGCATTAATATCATTGGGAACTGTCGGTGTTAAAGCATTCAAAGGCGCCGATACTCCTGCCCCTAATGATGTGTAGCTAGTGCCGTCATTTTTAGTGTAATAAAGATCCACAGTGGCGAGCGAACCCGAAAAACTCCAAGTAATATCCGCCGGTGTATCTCCGTAAATCCATGTTGCGCCTGTGCCTTTAGGTGCAACGAGCACAATGTACGGTTCGACTTTCACAGTATTCGCAGAAACCGCAGATGTGGTGCTATCGCCCGGCGCGTTATCCGCCGCCTTAACTCTGAATGTCAACGCATTCGCCACCGCAGAAGCAGGAATACCGTCTGATAAAACATCCCAAGTATAAGATCCGGCCGCTGCGGAAGTTGAAGTAGTAATGTTGTTGGTGAAAGTCACGCCGTCCGTGGCATAGTCGATACGAACGTTGGTAAGACCCTGCGAAGTCCAAGTAATATCCGGTTTTTGCTTGACGCGCCAAACCGTTCCGCCGCTTGTCGGAGAAACATTAGTAATTGTTCCGATAATGGTTGAACTACTCGATGAAGCGCCAAATGTACTCACTTCATCACCAACCAGCTCCACTTTTACTTTAAATAAATTGTTGACTGTCAGATTGGTCGGAACCGTCCAGTTACATGCAATCGGCGAAGCATTCGATTGCGTGCAAGTAAAACCAGTGCCGGTAAGTTTTTCTCCGCTGCCTTTAACTGTGCCGATCGTGTTCGGATAAGTTGAGCCACCGTCCGTTGAATATGTAACACTAAACACATCAGTCGTGTTTGAAGCGGCATCACCCGTATGCGAAAAAGTAACCGGAACGCTCGCGCCAATCGCGTAAGTTCCGCCGCTCGGCGAACTCACCGCGACATTGGGCTTGACTGAAAATATACCTGAGGTGGCAATAACGTTCGTGGGATCATTATCCCAGCTAACTTGAACCGTTGTGTTATTACCGCGCGCCGCAAGTGGCAAATTATTCCAAGGGTAATTTTGAACACCGTATCCGTCTTTACCCGTTACTCCCGTTGCGATATTTGTATAGGAACTTCCATTAATGGAATAAGCAAAAGTTAATCCATCCGGTGGCGACATGGTTCCGCGATTCGTCCAAGTGATTGTGTAATTGCTGCCAATTCTCCACACCAAACCCGTTGACGGAGCAGAACCACCGGGTGTCAAATCGAGCTTGCGACGAATTTCAAAGTTCGATGCATTCGGCGAAGTTGCCGTCGAATCTTCAACCCCCTCCACCTTGACTTTTGTCGTTGTTGACGCTGCGTTAGGAACTGTCCATGAATATGCGTTCACGTTCGTGATCGGACTTGCCGTCGCAAGCGTCCATGTTGAATGAGGCGCATCGATTGAGTAATACACATTCACGTTCGGCACCGAACCATTGGTTGTCCAAGTAATATTGGTTGATGAATTATTTTGATCAATATTCACTGTTGGCGGAGGCGCATAAGTCATAACGAGCGCGCCTTTCACAGCAAAATCGGCTGCCGATTCAATCGCAACAGCTGTATCAAGCACACGATAAACTTTAACGCGCGTACAAGCGCTTTGTGCTCCGGCCGGAATGGTCCATGTATAAGGTGATGAACCAGAATTCACAGTCGCAATGTTATTTCCACCCGGATAAGATGGCGTTCCGCAAGCTGTCGAATAAACAAGTTGAACATTGCCCTGATCCGATGGAGTGCTCGTCCAAGAAATAGTTTGGTTTTCTCCGACTCGCCATGTTTGTCCGCCGTTTGGTGAAATGTTCGTTAAACCTCCGCGGATTTTGTAGGCATTATCGCTTACATCACTGACTGTGGAGCCGGAATACGTCATTTCGGCTTTCACTAATGCCGTACCGCTTAAAGCCAGTGCCGGAACCGTCCAATTGTAGGTGGTTCCCGTTCCTGTGACTTGGGCAAACTCGGTAGGAAACGTAACGCCGTCAGTCGAGTAATACAAACGAACCGTTGTGGTATCGCTTGCCGGCAGTTTTGTAAAAGTCACATTACGGGCTTCACCGACATACCAGACTTCACTGCCTGTATTCGGACTCGTCATCGCTAAAGTCGGTACAATTTTAAATGCCGCTGCAGAATCTGCAAACACGTCTGAAATTTCATTATTACTTCCGTCGAGTTCAATTACACGGACATAATAAGATCCCGGAGCTTGCACGCCAGGACTCCACGTTGCAGATCCCGTTGCCCCTGCAGTTGAATTAATAATTGTTGTCGGAAAAGTGGTTCCGTCTGTTCCAAGCTTAACGCGGACGTTGCCCAAAGTTCCGCCCGGGGTCCAGCCGATTGAAATGTTGCTGTTATAAGAATGAGGCGTACCTGTAGGCATCACGCTGGAAAGTTTTGATTTAATTGTAAAAGCTGTATCAGAAGGATCATTAATTGAGGTATTTGCCGCATCGCTCACTCTGACTTTTAAATTTGTTCCAACCGCATTCGGAACTGTCCAAGCAAAACTTCCTGTCGTTGAAGAAAGGTTTTGAGCATTAATCGAATCCGTAATCGAGGGAACAACATAAGAAGATCCACCATCAGTAGAATATTCGAGTTTAACATTCGTTACCGCAGGTGCCACGGTCCAAGTAATGTTGTAGATATTACCAACATATAAAGTTGTTGCGGTGTTAGGCGTATCGACTCGCACAGTTGGAACAATCGTGAATACGGCGTTGGAATCGTCGGTAATCGTCACATCTGAATCACTTGTGATTCTGACCTTGCCAAGACTTGTCGTCGCCGTGTTCGGAATCGCCCAAGAGTAACTTCCGGCATTCGAAGTTCCCTTCGGCTGCGCGCTTGCCAGAGGCAGCCAATTGACACCAGAGTCAATCGTATATTGAAGAGTCACGTTGCCAAATCCGGTTTCTCCACGATAAGTCCAAGTCACATTATTTGAAGCCAAAGTTTGCCATGACTCGGCGCCATTCGGCGCAGTGATCGTTAAACGGCGTTTAATATTGAAAGCGCCGTCCGTTGTATCAGCCGTGCCCGAAGTATCACCATTGCACTCAAGTTTGACGTAAGTATTGGACCCCAATGCATCCGATACTGACCAGGAATAAGTAGCTGTTCCAACCGAAGTACCGCTTGATGCTCCCAAAGTTACGGCACCATTAATCGATGTCCACGGACCTCCGCTTCCCGCAGTTGAGTAATAAAGCGTCCCGGTTAAACTTTGTCCGTTAAAATCGCCGTACAAATCCCAACCAATATTATTGCTATCACCAACAACCCAATTTGCAGCGACAGCCGGGGCCGTCAATGTCAAGCGCCCCTTAACTTCAAAATTGGCATCGGATGCATCAAAATCGCGGCTGCCCTGCAAAGCATCCGCCGCAACGACGTCTACTCTAACGCGCAATTGAGTTCCAATTAATTTTGTCGAAGAAATAGAAACGGGAATCGTCCACGCATAACTTCCCTTTCCGGAATAGGAACCCACAGCATCCACCGTACCATCAAGATTAGTTGCAATCGTCACCGGATAACCATCGACTCCTCCATTCGTTGACAATAATAAATTGACGCGACGCACACTGCCGGTTCCTCCGCCGCCTGTCAAAAGATCATCCGCATATTCCCAGGTAATATGTTGCGTCGTGCCGATTTTCCAAGCTGCAGCGCCGGTTTCCGTTCCATTGGGTGTCAATAAATTGACCGGGGGTAATTCGGATACCGTGTAGCTGCCTGTGCCTGCCGTGGTCACAGTTCGGGTGAAAGGCATTACCGAAGATGTATCATTCCAATTTAATCGAGCCTTGATGGCAGTCTGCGTACCACTACTAGAAACCCCGATGGATCCAAACGTACGATCCGTGTCCACGGTCGTTCCTAAAGTTACGTTGTTGACCGTGGCATTCAAAGTTACGGTTCCGTATTGATTAAGGGTTTCATTCAGAAATTCTACGGCCGACCAGTTTACGTCCGCCGATGTCGCAAACGTTCCACCCGCCGCAGAAACCCGTGTAAAGGTCAGTGTATTGCCGGTATTTCCCGTCCCAGATAATAAGCCATGCGTGGCATAATAGCCTTCCGTACCGTCGACAGTCGCCTGCGGCATAGAAGTGAAAAACAACATGGTTTTATCCATGCTCACAGCACTATATCCGCCTGTGGTTAAATTAACCGCAGCAGTTAAGGAACTATTACCGTAGGTAGTTCCGCCATGCTGAACATTGACATCCTTGTCGAAGGTGACGACTTGATAAGCAATTTCACTGACATACGCACTCGCCGATTGACTGCGTCGAATATAAACCTGATCGGTCATTGCAGCTACGCCCAAAGCAATGGAATAAGTATTGTATTCGTCAGTTCCAGCGTTGTGTCGGCGAGAAAGATTTGTCATAATCGGGAAAGATTTATTCCTCGCTACCGTAGCCGGCAATGTGATCGTTTTTTGCGTATTTCCGGTACCAACGTCAGGAATATTGGTGATGGCTTGTGTGGCCGTTACGCCCGATTTAAATTCAACCACCATCCAGTTAACAGTGACACCGGCTGTTCCTGTAAAACGAGAAAAGAGCAAGTCATCTGGTCCATCGATGAGTCCAATAACATCACTGACCGCATGACTTTCAACACTGGTGCCGACCGACATCATCAAAAAAGATTTACTGGTGTCAATCGTTGTTCCGAGCGGCTGTGTAGCAACTTCGTTCGTTGATAAATCGGTTGAACCTTTTAAAACACGTTTGATTTGAAAAGCGTTAGCGTCTTTAATGCCGAACATTTCCTGAATCATAAGATGCACAGGATCGGGTAAAAAGCGCGTCGCGTCATAAGGCACACCGAAAGTGACGATCGAAAGCACTAAAGTATAAACAACAAAATTCTTGAAAAGACGATCGAGTGCTGCGCCTTTCTTTACTCGAGCCCGAATTTGTCTAGCGCCTCTAAGACTCATTGGCTTCCTTGGAAATTAGTTGGCTTGTTGTCGTATTGCGTTTATCCGCGGTCGAAGTCCGCATCAATTCAATTCGGGTTGCTTTTTTTCCAGTCCGAACTTCTTTACCGGCCTTGTCGGTCTGGTAATATTCTTTAAATTCAACCCGAACCGTATCTCCGGTATTAACATCTTGGAATTTTTTATAGCCTTTAAATTTCATGTCATCGCCGATTGGAATCAAATCTTCAAAATATTGATTTCCTTCTTGCTTATGTTGAAGGCTTAAATTGCGCCGGGTTTTGCCTGCAATTTGCCCTTCAAGCGTTTTAATCCGAAAAGGGTCTTCCTTTTCAAGCTCAAGGGTATCTTGCGCGTGCCCGTTCAATGCCAAACTTAAAAACACTGCAAAAAATAATACGCCAGGGATCCTGAGACAATTGAAACGACGCGAGGCTGTAAAAATATTCATCATCGACTCCCAACAAAACGAAATGTTTTTAATTCGCCGCCTACTTCGCGCTGACTTAAAACCCCGCTCATGCCATCTTCCTTCCATTCTCCGCGCCAAAAAACTTTTTCGCCTAACGGGCCGGTTTGCATGGTCTCCCACACGACAGAACCATCCGGATTGGTCGTCAACGTGTAATACGTCGGTTGAAAACCTTTTGCGGCCATTTTTTTAGAAACCACTTGATCATTCGCAAAACTGATTTTATCAAATTCAACACTAGGCTTATCTTTGTTACCACCTTCAATAACGCGCAAATTCCATTCGGTTCCTTCTAAAACAATCACGGAAGCATGTAAGATTTTATTTTCATTGGGTGCAACAGCCGCCGTTGAAGCGGATATGCTTTTTTGAAGTTCTGCTACCTGCGCCGATTGAGCTAAATTTGTTGTCTTTGAAAGATCAACTTGTTTTTGCATCCAAAAGAAACTTACGGCTGCGGCAAGCGTGGGGACAACAATAAGGCTCATCAAACCTACTTTGGCACTTAGCCCTAAGCTTGAAAAATTGAATGAAAAACTTTTTGCACCCTGAACAGGTTGCGCATCTGGCTTGGCATCATGTGTTCCCGAAGAAACTTCTGCCATTTCCGAACGCACCTTTCGAACAAATTCAGACGAACCAACAACCGGATCTTTGAGAACTCTGAGCAGCTCATCCATTTTTTCTCCGCTCATCGGCACAGTCAGAACTTCCAAGCCCCCAATAAATCCGGTTTGCTGAAGTTGCTGAGTCACCTCAACAAGTTCTGCTTTCATCATGGATTTTAAATGAGCAGCAGCTTCGGTCCGACCCACAAAAAATAGTGTTTTGCTATTTTCCACCCCAACCGATACTGCTGCGCTTGATAGCGAATGGATAAAATGGATTAATTTGAGAAGCAGTGTATTTTTCTCGGCCATAATGGTATGAAACCGTCCTTTGAATAACGGCCCAATTCCTCCATAACGCCCGTTGCAATATTTCGAATAACGGGATGTCAGGTCGCGCATGATTTCAGAAATGGTGGCATGTCCATACGGCTCAACGAGGAGGTGAATTTTTTCTGCTTGAAAAGAATAAGCGAAAAGTTTGAATTCGTGCTTGCCTTTATACTGAGCAAGCAAATCGAGGTAGGTTTGATAATCTTCTGAATCGCGAAAGAGGGCCCGATCTTGTGCGCCTTGCTGTGTGACGTAATAAAGCACTCCGGGTAAATGAATGCGCGGAAGTCTAGCCATGCTGAGTCACCCCACCGCCAAATTTCGAATTAAAGAAAATAGCTGTATATATAGTGTCGAGCGCATGGTGCCTGGCACCTTCTAACATTTCGCTGCGAGCAATCATCACGGAAGCATCAAAGTGCCTGGCACTTTGCTCGAGACACAAAAAAAACGTGTCGGTCTGACACATTGCTCTATCCTCTGTTGCGCCAATGCTCTCTGATCTACTCATTGCATTAACCTCTTCATTTAAAGGCACTCTCAATCGAAACCTGGTCAACTATCAATACTCTTAAAATGCTTGTTCGACCTACTAACAATTTATTCTATAAACATCGCCGTGTCAATATCAATTTATATAGCATTATAACTTCTTATAACATTTTAAAATGAATTGATTTAATGTTTTGTCAATACGGGTATAGCTATTTGCAGACATTAGGAGTTGTGGTTCGCATGGGACAGCCCGCAATTTATTTGAGTAAAGACTTGTTCCTTGCTCCGGTATTTTGAATGAAAGATTTCATTCAAAATACCGGCCTCTTAACAAACAAACGAGACATATTTGCTTTGTTTGTCGCGACATGCCGCAGGGAACAAGTCTTTCCTAAAATAAAAATGGCTGAATGCGCATCGACAACTACAACTAGACGGTTTTACGCCACCAGTCGGCTTGTTTATCAGCCTGGGTTTCATGAGGATCAGCTTCACCAACAATGCGAACTTGCGCTTCAGCGTGAATGTTTGTCGCGTTACTCTTAACATCGGATAGGCGTATAAGAAACTGCTCAGTCTGAATATCCGGAACAGTCCATGCAAACTTTTTGTCTGCTGCGCGCAGCACAGCTTCTTTAGTCCAAGTCACACCGGCATCGGTTGAGTATTCAAAATTCATATACGGAATATTGCCACCCACCTTCCACTGGATTTCACGCTTTTCATTGACTCGCCAGGTCTCAACGTCACCAGAAGGTTGCAATAACCGAATCCAGCTTTTAACGGAAAAAAAACCTTGGCCGTCCACGGGGGCATAAACAAAAACTTCAGGGCTGCCCACTTTTTCAAGTTTGATTTGCAAAGTGTCACTCACTGCTTCGGCGGGAACAAACCAGCGGTAAGCATGCAATGCGCCTTCTCCGTTCGGAATGTCTTTAACCGACAAAATCCAATTTTCTGACTCAGCAAGACGGTAATAAAGATTCAAAGAATTAATCGTTCCGCTCGAATCCCATTTGATGATTTGATGTTTCTCTGCGTCGAAAGAATCAGCACCGCCTTTGGGAGCAGTCATCGTTATTTTGGGAAGGATAGTAAAATCATCTTCGTTAATATCTGCCACGGTCTTATCGGCCTCACTTACAATTTTAAGACGAACACGCGTTGAAGACAGATCCGGAATAGGTGACCACGTGTATGACCCGACTCCATTTTTTCCCGGAACAACACGCGCAATACGTTGAGTCGATGGAAAGGGATTCGATCCGAAACCACTTTTCAAATCATAGTAAATCGCGAGCACGCCGATTTTGCCGTTATATTCCCATTTGATTTCATGACCTTCATCCCCAACATGCCAAACTTCTTTTCCGCGAGGCTGGAGAAGCTTCAATGTCCCGCGAATTTCAAAAGGTTTCTGAGAAACGTCTAAACTCTCTTTTTGGCCATGAAGGCAAAGCCTCACCTGCAACCCCTTCCCAATCACGCTCGTCTCATTCAACTCTTCGGGAATTATCCATTCATAAGATTGGGCAGTCACTGGAATATCAGTCGCGAGAAAATAAGGAAATGCATCTACCCCCTGATTCATCGACAATTGAATATCGACCGATTGCACCTTGGCATATTTTTTTGATATTTTTCCAAACTCACGCGCGTAACTCCAAGTAATTTTGTGCTTACTTCCAACCGTCCAGACTTCATCTCCCGATGGCTGAGTAAGCGTTACGGGCGAAAACTGAACAACCGACCATTTGACATCCGCGGTTAACCAAGTGGAATCTCCACGACTGACACGTAGAGTTTCTGAGTTGATTAACTCCCCGCTAAAATGCAACGCGGCGGATTGCTGAGTCTCCGAAAGTGCATCGGATAAGTCACCGCCCGAAGTTTCCAGAAAAACAAGCGCGCGATCTTTTTCGACTGTTTTGATAGGAATATCTCGCTCGATTTCATTTTGACGAATATGCGCAATTCCGGATTGAACAAAACTCGACTTACTCGGGAGCTGTAAAACACTCCATTGAATGTCGAGGCCCGCCAGTCGATGCGCACCCTTGCCAGGCCTCGAAAACAACATCACACTTTTATTTGTAAAGTTTGAAGTCAGGGTCGATAAATACTTTTTCCCATACGTATTGGAATCAGCCGTCCAATTAAAAAAAATAAGCGAATGCTCTTCAGCCAGAACAGGCTCAGGTAAATACGCATTGGTATCCTTTGAAAAATGTGGGATTTTAGCAGTTCCCTGCATCACTTTGACACCCTCTAAAAACTCAACCACTTGCCAATAAACAGAAACTTCGGGCATAGGCATTCGAGGAATCTCTTTTTTTTTCTGGTTCTTATCAACCTCAGTAAAGCTCTCGCTTTCCGCATCTGCATCTTCCCTTTTCTTAATTTCATTTCCCAGAGAACGCTTAATACTTAAATTACTTGCATCGTTAAACGAAGGTATAAATAACAGATGGGCCCCTTCGCCAGGAGTAAGCTCCGAAGTGGTGGGATGCAAGAAAACAACTGCAGATTGATGCTCAACTCGTGGAATGGTAATTATCTTTTGAAAAACTTCTTTAGGGAAAAGTGTCACACCCCGAGAGACCTTGACGCCGCTTTTAAATTCAGTGACGGAAAGCGCCACCTCCAAACTTGAGCCACGCATTTGGCGAATGATCCTGACCGTTCGCCTGTCAACAAAGATGGGTGCCAGATAGCCAGCGTTTTCATTTGCACCCAGTAACTTAATTTTAGAAGTAAAGGTTAAGATGCTATTTTCAGGATTGACCGCATCTTGGAGCGTCACATCTACTGATAAGTCATCATTTTCCAATATTACTTTGAGGTGCTGAACAGAATTAATTTGGAATGCCGCAGAGGAGGCATGAAACATTAGCAGACTCATCAAGAGAAAAATAAATAAACGTCTACAAGATAAAAAAGGTTTCATGCTTGAATATTTTAAATCATCCCACACGATCGCGCCAAGCTAAAAACCTGATATGAGCTGCCTTTTCTGAGGCTCCTCAAATTCGAGACTGGTGAGTTTTCTATCTTGAACAAAAGAATCTTGCTTGAACTCTCCTGTGTCAGACTTTCCTTCACGAACTCGCCGCTTCTCAACATATCGAGCCAAAACTTTTTCACCTTTTTTAATTTTATCCCATCGCTGTTTATGAATAAGTCGAATATCTAAATTCTTATGAAATCCGATTTCACGTTCAATACCTTTTTGGCTTTCATTATAGACAAGCGCAATATAATGATCTTGAATGGAACTCACAACCGCTTCAATGCTTGCTTCAATCTCTTCGGTTTTTTCATAAGAATTAATAAAGATACTACCGCTGAAGGCAAAAAAAAGAAAAACCGCGCAGGCTCCAGAGAAAATCCGTGGCAAAAAGTTTCTGATTGGCACGGCTCTCGGAAAGTTCGAATCGAAATTCTCTGTCATCCCCGCGCAGGCGGGGATCCAGTTTGTTTGGTCTGGATTCCCGCCGGAGTTTACCCTCGAGCGATATCGGGGACGGGAATGACAGACCGAAAACGAACTTAACGAACAGTGTAGTAAATTCAAAAAAAAAGCCCCTCTTTTCGAGGGGCTTTTAAATTTAATCCTCAAGGGGATCATTCAAATTACTTTTTCTTTCCCATCCACCATGGCTGTTTTACTTCTTTTTTAACAGGCTCTTCAGTTGGAACGACTTTCACGACTTCATCAACAACAGGCGCTTCAATGTCTGCCGGAGCAGCTTCAGGTGCAACTTCTGCGGCGGGAGCTTCTCCAACTGCGCCGGCATCTGTGGCAACTTCATTGACAGCATCGGTAGGCGTACCCGCATCATCAGCAGGGATAGTTGTGTCGACAACGGGTGCTTCCGTACCTTCCACTGTTTCTGCGACAGGCTCAGGTTGCGGCTCGACTCGTTCTGCAGGAATCTCGGTTGCTTCGCCGGCTTTTTGACCATGAAAACCAAAAGTTGTTGCGGGAGTCTTCGGTGCCTGAACACTGATCACACCACGAATTTTACCTTCAACCAATTCACCTCGCCAAAAAGCAACGCCCTCTTCGGTGTCGCGCTGCATCGTTTCAAAAACCGGCACGCCATCGTCACCGACCGTTAATGTATAGTTCGATGTTCCAAATCCTTTTTTTTGCAATCCTTCAGACGACATTTTACCGTCTTTGAAGATCACTATATCCTGCACAGCCTTGCGGTCTTCTTTCTTGGCCGCCATGGAAGTCACTTCAAGATTCCAGGTAAAACCATTCAGAGTCTTTTGAGCTTCACTGGAAATCTTTTCAATTTCTTCCGGCTTTAAACCACCCTCGGCATAAGCGGGTTGAATCGCGACAGCAAACGCGATCAAAATAAGTCCCAAGATTGACTTATAGAGTTGGGCCATTCCATTTTTCATATTCAATCTCCTTTTCTATATTGTAAATTGATTGCGGGCGTATTCTCGCAGAGAGACTTCTCCACGTCAATCTTGCTTTACTCTTAGGACGGCCAGGCTCGACATTTATTCAGGATTATCGCCACTCAACTAATCTTCTCTTCGCCCCTAAAGGCCTTAATTGAGGTAATGAAACTCTCTACCCAACCGCGATCTTCAGCTCTTGGATTATATTCTAAATACTTCTTAAAATACTCCACGGCCTTCACGTTATCCTTGTAAAAATCAGCATAGATTTTGCCTAAATTAAAATAGGACGAAGCGTCGTCTTTGCGCAATTCAATCGCACGTGTAAACTCAATTGCAGCATTACGAAAATCTTGATTTTTGCTTAACAAGACACCTAAATTATAGTGCATGTCTGCATTCTCTCGGATCAACCCATCACGCTGTTTAACTGCGTCCATAAGGCTTTTAGGAGCCGAGACCACTTGCGCCGCGGGTGTTGTAGGTTGATTTTTGAGAGCGTCATTTTCTTGGGCGAGCGCGCTATTGAGCTTTTGCAAAGATTCGACTTGTCCCGCGAGATCTTTATTGTCAATATCAACGGTTCCAAACTTTTCATCTAAATCTGTTTTTTCTTTATCTAAGATCTCTATTTTTTTTGCAAGCTCAGCTTTTTCAGTGTTGAGCTTTTCAATCTTTGTCTTAACTTCACGCAGCTCATCAAGCACTTTATTTTTATCATCATATGCAACCTTGACTTGGGCAAGCACATTGTCGCGATCTGCTCGAAGCGCTTTATATTCCTTCTCGATCATGGACCAATCCCCCATCGGATCAGTCGAAACTTTCTTTTCTTCCTGTGCAATGACGATTTGTGAGGATATCAAAAACAACAAAAGCACGCCTGTCGAGAAAATCCGGATTTCCGTCAAACTGAAAAATTTAAGATTTTGATCTTTCACTTTAGCTCGCTTCCTTATCAGAGGCCGTATTCGCGGTGTAATCACGATACTCTTTCATTTTTCCGCCAAAATGCTCCTCGTCACCTGTAACGAGCCTTTCTCCATCAACAACATGTGGCGTAATGAAAATGATCAACTCTGAAATTCCGCTTCGGGTTCGCTGTTTCTGAAAAGCCGCTTTTCCAATCAGAGGTATCTTGCTCACACCCGGCACCTCATCGTTGTCTTTGACATCTTCTGTCTTTCTTAGGCCGCCGATAATGACGGTCGTTCCGTCTTTAACCAAAACTTTTGTTTCCGCCGTTGAGGTATCTACAATTGGAATTTTGTTGCCAGTGGCAGTCTCCAGCGTGCGCGCAACACTACTGACTTCCGGAAAAATACTCATCTCAACAAAGCCATCACTTGTAATGCGCGGGGTGACTGTAAATTTAATTCCCACGTCAATAAAATTGACTTCCTCAGCATTGGTACCCCCTCCCGTTGAACCTGTCGTTGTGGTGGTTGTGATATAAGCTTCCCGGGTTCCCACCAAAATCTTAGCCTGCTGATTTTCCATCACCATGAGACGTGGTTTTGAAATAATTTTAGTTTCGCCTAGAGTGCGCAAATACCGCAGAAGCTCATACCCCTGAGCCTTCGTGGTTGAGAAAATTAAATCGCCAAGCTGTTTTCCCATGGGACCATTCTTATTAAAGCCAAACTTTGATCCGATTGAAATAGGCGTCACCGCCGGAATCTCCGCGCCGGTGGCCGCGTTGGTCACATCCGTTTTTCGGCGAAAATCACCTACACGATCAATTCCATGAAAATCTAAATTAGTGAAAATATTATCCCAATCAATACCGGCATCCAGGTCATTATTGAGAGTCACCTTGACAATTTTAGCGTCGATGAGCACCTGGCGACTCTTGCGATCGAGGGCCTGAATCGTTCTTTCAACTTCTTCCATTCGATCGGTAAAAGTTTTAACAATCAACTGATTGGTGCGTTCATCCGCACTGATTGACCCCAGTTTATTTGTTTCAAACTCTGCCTTTAATTTTGTTTCAATATCGACGGCTTTGGCGTATTTTAAATCAAAAATTCGCACGAGTCCTTTTTGCTCAAGCACGGCTAACGACTTTTCCATTTCGGCAACTTTTTCACGAGTATCAACAATCATGATCGTTCCCGAATTCTCATCCACAAGCAGTCTCCCGATCGTGCTTTTAAGAGCATCGAGTAAGTTGAAGGCCATTTCTGGCATGGCATATTGTAGTCGGAATGTTTTCACCACGCGTGTATCGGCGAATCTTTCGCCATGCAAATCTTTGTATTCAGCCTCAGTCATTACATAATAAAGCTCGCCACGTTTTTCGTAAGCCAAGGCGTTGCTCCGTAAAACAATGTCAAATACATCGCGGATGGGCACATTGGTTACAAATAAACTGACACGACCCGCGACATTATTGCTGATCGACATATTAAGCTCGGCTTTTTGCGCCAAATATTTAAGCACGTCTGCGGCCTCGGTTGCGCGAAATTCAAGTGAAACAAGTGCATCCATGCCTTTCGCAGTCGACTCGAGCGCCGGCGCAGCAGCTGCAGCAGAGTCGACAACCGTAGGCATCGGCGTGTTTTGCGCGACCGCATTCACACCGAGATAAAAACACAGCAATAGACCTAAATAGAGTGCGCGGAAAAAAAAGCGCCGGCATGTTTCAGTCAATTTAAGCAATTTCAACATCCTCACCCTCGTAAGTTAAAACAACTGTATCGCGTTTAACTTCTTTGACTTTTAGGTCATTCACCATGTCGCCCGCTTTAACAAAAAAAGTTTTCTTTTGCTCTGAATTTTCAATAATAGCATCCGGAATGGCGCCGCGATTAATTCCAACAACAACCAAGCCTTTCGACATTTCAGCCAACTTTTGTGCTGCTGACTCAGTTCGAACAACAGGCTCCTCCACCTTTACATCTGCTCCCGCCCCCGTAAATGGATTAGGATTTTGAAGGGCCTGAACATAATGATCCTCTGGCTGTAATTTTTCTTCGAGAACGGCATTCATACTATCCGTCGTTTTGGAAATCATGCGATTTTTGCCTTCAACCAGCTTGTGCTTAAAGGGAGATTGATGCTGTGAGATAACATCAAAGGCAAAGTAGATCCCAAAACAGGTAAGAAGAAACCAGAGAATCGTGCTCAATGATCGCATCAATCTAAGCGTCACATCTGATTCACGAGCAATCGGCCGCGAATAATGCTGTGCCATCCAAGACCGAAACCACTTGAATAAACCACCACCCTTATTGGCTCCCAATGAAATGGTAGCACTGCGCGCCTGCCCCTTCTCAATTACACGAAGGAGGCGTTCTTCTGCAATATCCTTGTCGGCGTCCATCCGACCTCCATTTCTTGTTGAACTAATTCGCGGATGATATCCGCACTCACAATACATTCATCGCGCATCACAATAAATCGCAGAGCTCGATGACAAAGCAAAGCAATGCGCCGAGGATAACCCTGCGTAAACTGATAGATCTCCCGAACAGAATCTTCCGAAAAGAGAGGCGCTCGTGAGCAATACCCCGCTTCGCGCAATCGAAACTCGATCATCTGTTGAGTCTCTTCAAGATTGAGCGGCTGAAGAATATACTTCAAACTAATTCGATCATTTAAATTAGGCATCGCTTGAAGAATGGGAAGTAATTCCATCTGCCCCAAAAGAATCAGCTGAAATAATTTCGTTTCGTTCGTTTCAAAGTTCAAAAGAATACGCAGGGCTTCCAGAGAAGAGGGCGTCAATTTATGCGCTTCGTCGATAATCAACGTTACGGTCTGCCCCTCAACAATTCCCTTCTGATATAAAAATCGCTCAAGTCCTTCCGAGTAATCCACCATCGTGGGATTTTTGACTGTCATTTCAATTCCGAGGCGACGACACAAAGCGTCAAAGAACAGCTCTTCGGAGTGATAAACAGGGTTTAAAATAATATGAAAAAGAAAACCGGTTCGTTCGCGCAACATATGAATCAACTTACGACCAAGCGTTGTCTTGCCCGTTCCGATATTGCCAAGCAACACACTTAAACCACGCTTAAGGCGGAGTTCGATCAAAAGATTTGCAAGTGCCGCGCGATGATGATTGGATCGATAGAAAAAAGCCGGGTCAGGGCTCGTCGAAAACGGCTCTCTCTCTAATTTGAGTATGTGATAATAACTCATCGCTTCCTATGTCGATTGTCGGCAACTCTTCTTACGAGCCAAGCTGCCGTAGCTTTGCACAAAGATACAAAATTTGCGTTAACCTTTTATCGACACTTACTTAGAATTTCCTTACATGAAATTATGCTGACTTTTAGAATAAGAGGAGGGTTCTTTTACTCTTTAAATCGACCATGTTCGATAGAGTTCCAGCTTAAACCGGGATATTCGGCCAAAAAAGCTTCCTTGGTCGTTTCCCCCTTAGTTATTCGCTCGACAAACTGTTGAAAGGCCGCTCCTTTTCCAGATCTCAGCAAATAGCGCACCACGCGCCGGGACTGCAGGTAGGAGCGCGTCACATCCTCTAGATTAGTGGGCTGAGAGAATTTGCGATCGAGCCATTTGAGAGGAATCCAGCCGGCTCCCGAACTCAGCTCACGATCAATCCTTTTTTGATCCTCGGTTAAAACGCGTTGAGGCTCTTTGGCTTGCGCGTAACCCTCCTGAATCCAAATCGGTAGATTGTTTCCGAAAGCGTGCTGCAAAAAGGCATGGGCTAATTCATGGCTTAAAATAATCGCCTCAAAAGGACCGCCGATATCTTTTGCGCCAATGCGAATGCGTCCATCATACATACCCAAGGTTTCATCATGCTGCCCCGTCAAACGGTCAAAGCTCTGCTTTTGATAAACAATCAGCGTCAGTCGCGCAGGGCTTGTATTGAGTTCAGCGGCAAGCTTGCTATATTCACCCTCCATAAAATCACCGATACGACGAGCCTCTTCTTTTGAAAAACTAACTGGATAACGAATATCAAAATGCTTGGAAGGAAAAACGACATGGCCTTGTTCAAGATGATTATCAAGCTCGGCTCGTGATATACGTTCCGTAATTTGTCTTTGAATTTCTGACGGCGCGAGCGGAAACGCCTTTTTCCAACACTTAAGCGCATAGCGAAAATCACTCTGCTGAAGATAGGCGATATCACCAAGAAAAAACCATGCGGGTCCATTCTTGGGAGCAAGACTCACGGCCTCTTTCAAATTGGAAAAAGCTTGATCCGTTTGCTTTCGTTCAAAGAACACGCGCGCTTGATCCGTCAAAGCCGCTGAAAGGTTTTGCTTGATACGTTCAGACTTAGGGTCTTTTTTGAGAGCTGTTTGCAGATTTGATAAGGTTGATTCGAGATCGGCTTTATTGAGAGTCGAGTCGCTGGCAAAAACAAAGTGCAATGGCGGCAAGATAAAAGCCATCATCACAAAAAAAGTGAGGCTACGAAAAATGAATCTCAAATCAGGCTTTATTTTAAATAGAGTGTTGATCACTCCAAAATTATAGCTGATTCAAGATGAAAATAAAAACTAACTACTCTTGAATCAACTTCTCATTCTCAATCAAAATAAATCTGACTAAGAAGCCCGAACAAACTGGCTATCCCAATAGAGGTCTATCGAACGCAAGGGCGTGAGCGGCAAAAATGGACGATTCGCGTCGCGCGCCCCATTCACCCAAAAGATCGAAGAACCGGATGGCTCAGGATCTTCAGCATGTTCGCGCTGAAAAACCCAAGCTTGAATAGAACGCTCAACATTTTTGAAACTTCGACTCATATTCCCTCCTTAATCTGATACTACTAAAGCAATAGCCGTGCCAACTACGCAGCGCTCATAAATTCGGACTGGAATTCTCAGCATACTCCCGTCCGCGAAAGGACGGATCCGCCTCTGGAGGAAAAGCAGGGATCCAGATTGGATCGAGTAGATTCCCGCGTTTGTGCGAATGGTAAAACCAAGACGAATTTATCGAACAAAGAACTCGGGGAAGACAGCGTGGAAAAAAATCAGGCGCCCAAACTGAGTTAAACCTCTACGATGAGCGCAGAAAATAAAGAAGCCCCCGCAAATAAAATTGCGGGGGCTTCTCATACTTTTTTCAGAAAGTGACTGGGCTAACTAGGCTAGAGCTCAGCCGATAGCTGCCTTGTCTGTTTCGCCGGTGCGAATGCGCAAACACTGGGACAATTCGAGGACGAAAATTTTTCCGTCTCCGATATTGCCCGTGCGTCCTGCTTTCGCAATCGCATCCACCGCGGGCTTGACGAATTCGTCATTGACCGCAATCTCGAGCTTTACTTTCTTAAGCAAAGTTCCCGCTTCTTTATGTCCACGGTAAACTTCCGAAATGCCCTTTTGACGACCGCGTCCCAGAACATTCGAAACCGTCACCAAGTGAACTTGCTTTTCTTCGAGAAGCTCAAGCACTTCGTTTAATCGATCTGGTTGAATAATCGCTACAATGTATTTCATGACTGCATCCCCTCCGGTTAATCTAAAAGCGTGTAAGCCGATTCACGATGCTCAGTCACATCCAAACCAATGCTTTCATTCTGCTCAGTGACACGTAAACCCATGATCAACTTAACAACCATGAGAATCACAAAAGTAACAATGGCTGAGTAAACAATCGTGATCACAACGGCCTTCAGCTGAATAAGAAAGAGCCCTGGGTTACCATACAAAACACCGTCCGCGCCCGCAGAGTTAACGGCCTTCGTCGCGAAAATACCGGTGGCGAGAGCGCCCCAGATTCCACCGACACCGTGAACACCAAAAGCGTCGAGCGTGTCATCATAACCAAGCATCGGCTTCACAACTGCGACAAAAAAGAAGCAGATGACAGAAACACCAATACCGATCCAGATTGCACCCATCGCATCAACAAATCCGCAAGCGGGAGTAATCGCCACCAAGCCCGCAACCGCGCCTGTAATCGTTCCAAGCATGGTTGGCTTTTTGTTGACGACCCATTCAATCAATCCCCACGTGACACCCGCAACACCTGCTGCAATATGTGTTGTTACAAAAGCGTTCACTGCGAGTGACCCCGCGCCCAAAGCACTTCCAGCATTAAAACCAAACCATCCAAACCACAAAAGCCCTGCACCAAGAACAGCAAAAGGCAAGCTGTGGGGTGGCGACATCCTTGATGGATGGCCTTTGCGTTTACCAAGCACGAGAGCACAAACAAGCGCTGCGATACCTGCGTTAATATGAACCACCGTTCCGCCCGCGAAATCAAGCGCACCGCTCACGCGTAAAAACCCGCCAACCGCCCACACCCAGTGACACACTGGAGAGTAAACGAGCAAGGCCCAAAGCAATGAAAAAACGCAGAAAGCAGAAAACTTCATGCGCTCAGCAAAAGCACCAATAATTAATCCTGGTGTAATGATGGCAAACATCATTTGAAACACCATGAAAAGTTGATGCGGAATCGTCGCTGAGTAATCGGGATTAGGATCAAGGCCTACCCCTTTGAGAAACGCCCAATCAAGGGATCCAATGAGACCGCCTTTATCAGGACCAAAAGCAAGACTGTAACCACACACAACCCAAAACAATGTGATTAAGCCCATCAGAAAGAAACATTGCATGAGAACGGAAAGATAATTTTTCTTGCGAACCAGTCCGCCGTAGAAAAACGCTAATCCCGGTGTCATCAAAAGCACGAGCGCACTCGAAATAAGCACCCACGCTGTATCGCCTGTATCAATTTTTGGAACAACCGCTTGCGCGCTTGCCGCTGATACAAAACCAAACAACATAAGAGCTGAAAGCATGAACTTTTTAAAATACCGATTCATACATCCCCTCATAAGTTAGAACTGAATTCTTCTGATTGCTTCGCAATCTCTGAAAACAGTGCCGTGAAACCAATTAACACTTGCCCTATGAATAACAATGTTCATGCCAACATTGAACAAATTTGCATCTCATTTAGTATCAATAAGTTACAAAAATGAGATATTTCCAAAACGTAAATAAATACACTTTTGTATCATGGTGTACATTAATGAACACATAAAAGACTCTACCAAACAACGGCTTGCGTGAAACGCGAAGGTTGACGGGAACCCCGTGTTTTCTGCGCATCCCGCCACCTTCAGGCGTCAGATTATATTGAACACTTCAATGAAATGAATGGCTTGAGTTGGCCGCTCTTCCACAGAAGTCTTTACCCTGAAAGAAAGAATTTTATGACATTCCCCGACAATGGAAATAAAGAAAGCTCTTGGAGTACGAGCTGATCTTTCTATAATACTCGAATGGAAAATGAACCCATTCAGCTGCTGCAGTTTTTTGTCTGCGAAGACTTTGAGTTTGACGCAGACGATGGCTACAAAGCCCAAAAAATTCGCAGTAACCTTTATGTCCCCTCCTTTCCATGCAGCCTGGATCAACTTTATGTTGTGACCTGCTGGAAAAAAGATCAAATGTTTCACAAAGAAGTGCTTGAGTACGAACTTGAGGACGGAACTCTCATCAAAACACCTCACATGGATATTGAGCCCGTCACAAACCATGTTCTCTTCCGATGGCACAAACATCGCTTCCCATCAGATTTACAGGTGAAGAAAGATTCCCTGCTCCACATTCGTGTTGTTCTCGACTGGGAAAAGAAATGGGAAACTTATTTGATGGTAGAAAAACGCGGGTAAATATTAATGTTGGATCCGAGATTTGCGGTTGAGCTTTAGCTCAGAGCCAAGATATAAAGAAAAACGCAGGGTCTTTTGACCCTGCGTTTTTTATTAGAGGAGAAAAAATACTCTAGTCTGAGACTAAAAAAATAACTGCTTCAGCGAATACGGCGATGCTCAAACTTATTTTTGACATTCGATTCAAAATAACGTCCATGGGATGATGCCTGTAAAAATTCTTCAAAAATAGTATGTGGAACCTCTTGGTAACGGTAAACCGGCCCATCAATAAATTCAACCTGCAACATGCGGTCTTTATGTTCGTATCCAATCCACTCAATCTCGCTTGAAATAACCATGTGATTAACCATTTTTTTCTCCTCCGGCGGGTTTGTCATCGCCATCAAAGAATAACGGAAACAATTGCTAAAACTTGAGCACTTTACTGATCGATCACTGTTCGGCGCTTTTAAAAATGACATAGTCACACTCCTCCCCTTGTTCACAAGATCGCTGCGTTTCCCAAAAGAGTTACGCAGCTTTCTTTGTGTAAACAACCGGATTTCTTCTGATATCTTCAAGCAAAGCAAATACATGAGCTTGCGTTGCGCCAAACTCAAGGGCAATGTCGATTACCTGAGGGCAAACCTCGTAATCCTCTCTTACCAAAGCCTCCTTCAAGGTTAAAAGCGCAGTCAAAGCGACTGGATTCAGTCTGTTTTGCCGAGTATTCCGATTCGGCGGCGGTTGAACCGTATTCATATTTTTTTCTCCTGTTGTTTTGATTTTTAGTTTTATTCGCGGCTCGAGCCTTGTCGAGAGACGCAAACAAAACAGAAAACGAAAAGCCCGTGATGGCTTTGCCATCACGGGCTTTGGTGTTTTCGGGTTTTACGCTAAAAGTTAAACCTTAAACAACACCTCCGCCCGCGACGGGATAACCCGCCACCACTGCCCACATGCGATGCATGCACGGACAAATGGCGCTCACCGCGCTACGTTTAAATTGCGCGGTGTTCGTCGTAAGCTGAATGTGTTTAAGATTCTGGTTCATCGTAATTCCTTTTACAAAAAGAAGCATATCACAGTCTTGAAAGTTGTCAACGGGGTGACGGGCGTAAGATCGGAATTGCGCTCTCAAGCAGCTCCTTGGCATGCCGCACGGAGATCGCTGTTTCCTCTTGTCCACTCATCATTTGCGCTAACTCTTTCACGCGGCCATCCCCATTCAAAGTCTCGTAAGATATTTTTGTTTTACCCGCGACGGTCGACTTAACCACCCTTAAATGGCGCTCCCCAAAAGCAGCAATTTGAGGCAAATGCGTGATCAACAGCACTTGGTGATTAGCCGCGATCTCGCGCAACTTCTGCCCAACGACACTGCCCAAACGGCCGCCGATATTGGCATCAATTTCATCAAAAACCAAAGTTGAAATACGGTCCGAGTCGCCCGCAACTTTCTTAATCGCGAGCATCACTCGGGAAGCTTCGCCGCCGGACGCAATTTTTGCTAACGCCTGCGCGGGCAATCCCGCATTCGGCGCCAAAATAAATTGGACGGCATCCAACCCCGACAATCCGGGCTCCGCCGAAATAATCTGGCAGCTAAACCTAGCTTGTTTCATCCCCAGCTCATCTAACTCTGCACCAATTTTCTTTGAAAATTTTTCAGCCGCTGTGGTTCGTTGGTTTGAAATTTTCGCGCCTGCGATTTTAACTTTTTGAAACGAGGTTTGAATTTTGTTATCCAGTTCCTTCAAACTTAAGTCGGAGTCTTCGAGCAACTCCAGTTTTTGTTTTGCGTTTTCAAAAAAAGCACAAACAGCTTCAAGGTTCCCACCGTACTTGCGCTTCAAAATATCGATCGCATTCAAGCGGCTCTCAGCCGCACGTGCAGATTTCTCATCGAAGGAAAGACTATCTTTGTAATCGCGTGTGTCCCGAATCCACTCTTCAAGACTCAGTTGAATCGACTCCAACGCTTCTCTTTTTTTAGAAAATTCAGCATCAATTTTTTCTAAATCAATGAGCGGTTTAAATGCGGCGCTTATTTGACTAGAAACAGACAATTCATCTTCGTCTAATTTCTCAAGCAATTCAGAAAGTCGTTCATTTAATTTTTCAGCCTGAGAGAAGCGTATCCATTCTGACTTCAGCGTTTCATCTTCACCGACCTGAGGTTGAATCCGCTCAATTTCTTGTGTCTGAAATTTCAGCAAATCAATTTGGGCGTCACGATTTTGAATTGAATCAAGTAACGCTTGCTTTGTTTTGTTAAGCTCGGCGTATTCTTCATAAAAAACGTGGTATTCTTGCAGCAACTTTTCGGTCTTGGCGTAACGATCAAGCATTTCGAGTTGTGCTGAGGGCTGAAAAATGGACTGAAAATCGTATTGTCCGTGCCAGTCAACCAAACAAGAAGCCAAACTTCTTACCTGAGATAGATTGACCAGACGTCCATTGATGGTGTTGCGGCTCTTTCCTGGTGCGGAAAATTCGCGCCTAAAAACAAGCAACTCGTCGTCATCGCCGAGAAATTCACTGAATTGGGCGCGCGCATTTTTGTCACCAAGAACGGCGCAAAGAGCATTGAAATCAACGATGGTTTCAAGAATGCAAGTTTGGGTGGGGTTTTTAAAAGGAATGGAATCGGCTCGATCACCAAAACAAAGTCTTAGTGCATCAATTAAGATTGATTTGCCCGCACCGGTTTCGCCCGTCAATACATTCAGGCCTTTTGAAAATTCAAGACGGATATCATCAATCAGCGCGTAATTTTGAATCCGGACTTGAACAAGCATGCTGAGCCGAACCTCCGGGTTTATCGCCCGTTCAAAAAGCTATTTTGTCTGAACCGCCGCCAAAAGCGTCTGAACTCCAGCGATTGGATTGGTTCCAAGCTGCATTGCGAGAATGGGAATATTTTTTGACGAGAAAGCCTGATAGTCGCCTAAAGCCTGGGCCTGCTTCAACTGGCTAAACGTATAACCTGCAGCGGGCACATCCAACTTCTTGCTATCCTTGACAAAAAGCTCAATGAATCGGCCTGTTCGCGGGCCACCTTTGTAAAGCTGACCGATTGAATGCAAATAACGCGGCCCAAAACCATATAGCACGGGAACTTTCAGAGTTTTTGCTAAGAAAGATTGCAATTGATCCATCGCCGCAATTGTTTTTGAATTGCGCTCAAAATAACCTAAGATCGCAACATAGTCACCTTGCCTAACATCCGTTAAGTACCCATTCAAAACTTTTTGATCTTGGCTTGAAATCTTACCCGCCAAGTTCACAATCGGTTGTGGTTGCGGCCATGGTTTACCCGCAGCTAAATCAGTGAGCAAAGCACCTGTCATATCTTTGCTTTCTTTGACATTGGGTTCATCAAAGGGATTAATTCCCATCAAGCTACTTGCAATGCTCGTTGCGATTTCAAACTTGAGAATTTCGCCGCCAACATTACTCCAATCCGACCATTGAATTTCAACAACAGGAAAACCAGCTTTGCGGACTGCCTTGACTGCTTTATCGAGCGCAGCAGCTTTCTTGCCGGGCTCTTTCAAGACGACAAAATAACGATCGCGGCCATAGGCTTTAGGATCAAAAGTTTGTTCACCCACAATCGGGACAATGCCCTTACCCTGCTTGCCCGTACTTTCAGCAATGAGCTGCTCGGCCCAATCTCCTAAAATACGCAGTTTAGGTGTTGTCCAAAAAGTAAGCTTATTGATATTGGCGTCGGCTAATTGCCCCAGAACCATTCCCAAATAAATGCCAGGATTTTTTGCTAGATTTTTTTGTGAACGCATTTCTTCCAAAGCCGCACGAGCGTCATTGAGCGCTGAGCGAATATCTAGACCGCAAAGCCCAGCGGTCATCAATCCAAAAAAAGACAGCGCGGAATAACGACCGCCAATATCCGATGGATTGAGAAAAATGGCTTCGAACTGATTGTCTTTTGCGAGTTGCTGCAATCCGGAACCCGGATCAGTAATCGCCATAAAATGACTTCCCGTTTCCTTCTTCAAGCCATGATAAGTTTTAGAAACACGTCCATAAAAATATTGGAACTGAGAAACGGTTTCAATGGTTCCGCCCGACTTGCTCGCCACGAGGAAAAAGGATTTTTTGAGATTAATTTTCGCTTCAACCGCAGCAATCGCTTGAGGATCAGTCGTATCAAGCAAATGAAAACGCAACGCAGGAGACGAAACGCTCGGGAGCACAATCGAGAAAACTTCTGCCGCTAAACTAGATCCGCCCATTCCGAGCAAAATAACATCCCGAATGCCTCGAGACAAAAGCTTGGAGCGGAGCAAATCAATTTCGTATACGCGGCTTAAAATTTTGTCGCAAATCTCAACCCACCCCAAACGGTTATTAATCACTTTGATATGAGATTCTTCCGTTGACCAAAGCGAGGTATCCTTTTTAAGCCAACGAGCATGCAGGTCATCTTGAATCGATAAGTCGATCGCCGATTGAACGGACTCAGAAATTTCATCAGGCAAAGTGTAAGTCACTTTGGGCGCGCGAACCTTAGGCGCAGATTCAATCTTCTTCAGCTCAAGGGTGCGCATCAAGTCTTCAAAAGCCTGCTCAAATAACTTCACACCCGCTGTTTGCAAATCCTCACAAACGGCATCGACATTAATACCAAAAGCACGCAGACGATCAATCACCGCACCAGCTTCGGTGACACCTTCTTCAACCGCGTTGGCCTTAATTTTTCCTTGCTCAAGCACAGCTTCCCATGTCGGTTCCGGTAGAGTGTTCACGGTCTCTTTGCCAACGAGCGGCTCGACATAACACAGAACGGGATACGTTGGGTTTTTGGTGCTCGTACTCGCCCAAAGAACTTTCTGCGCCGACGCCCCGGCTTTTGCTAACTTCTGCCAACGGCTTGAATTTAAAATAGACTTAAATTCTTGATAAATGAGCTTGGAATTGGAAACCGCGGCCTTGCCTTTTAAATTCTGCAACAATACTGCTTTTTCAGAATCTTTATTTTGCTGAATCAGAGCATCCAACTTCTGATCAATAGCAACGTCAAGGCGACTCACAAAAATACTCGCAACGGAATGCACAACATCAAGTGACTTCTTCGCTTTCAGACGACGTTCAAGACCGCGTAGATAAGCTTCTGTAACATGGCGATAGTGTTGAATCGAAAACATCAATGTGATATTAACATTGATGCCGTCGGCGATTAATTGTTCAACAACAGGAACTCCTGCCGCAGTCGCCGGAACTTTGATCATCAAATTGGGGCGCTTCACAAGTTTGAAAAGCCGGCGTGCTTCCGCCAAAGTTTCTTCCGCGCGATAAGCCAGAACGGGCAAAACTTCTAAACTCACATAACCATGTTCACGCTTTGACTTCTTAAAAACAGGTGCAAACAAATCGCACGCACGTTGAATATCTGAAATGGTGAGCGCATCATAAACATCCAACACACTTTTTCCAGAACGGAACATTTTGCGCGCATCTTTCTCATAACCTTCGCCGGAGCTAATCGCTTTTTGAAAAATAGAAGGGTTGGAAGTCACTCCCAGGAGCCCCTTTTCATTGACATACTTTTTAAGAACTCCCGAATCAAGAAGTTTACGGCTAATCGAATCAAGCCAAGGACTTTGCCCGGCAGCGTGCAGATCAAAACTGGGAAGATTTTTAAACTGAGTTTTTGTCATGGGATCCTTTTAGACGCGATAATAAAGTAAAATTTCGAAGCGAAAGTATATCAAAAAGATTCGTATGCGTCACGCACCGGAATATCACGGGCTGCCATTGCTCGAAAAAGAATTCGCTGTTCGTTGAATTCTTTTAAAAGCGCTGTCATTCCTGCGAAAGCAGGAATCTTATAAGATTCCGGATCAAGTCCGGAATGACAAAATAATGAGATTTCATTATTAGAAACCAGATCCCCGCCGGAGTTTCCCATCAAGCGACATCGGGGGCGGCGATTAAAATTATGCTTTCTTTTGAGTTGCTAAGGCGATTTTCACCTTTTGCATGAGCTCAAATAAGCCCTGTTGTTTTTTTGCCGAGATGCAAATCGAGTCAGGAAAATTGATCTCCCAGTTTGTCTTCTCGTCATCTTCGATTAAGTCTGCCTTATTCAAGGCTAAAACAATGGGTTTTTGGGAGGCACCGAGCGACTCCAAAACTTGCTCAACCACTTTTTTTTGCTCAAGTGCATTGGGGCTGGAAACATCCATCACATGAATAATCGCATCGGCTTCCGTCGCTTCTTCAAGCGTGGCGTGAAACGCCTCAACCAAATGATGCGGTAAATCGCGAATAAAACCAACCGTATCTGTCACGAGAATGCTACCCAATCGACCATCTTTAAAAAGACGGGTTTTGGGATCAAGTGTTGCAAACAACTGATTCATCGCAAAAGCATCGGCCCCGGTTAAGGCATTGAGCAAAGTTGATTTACCGGCATTCGTGTAACCCACGAGCGCCACTTGAGTAAATTGTTTTTGGCGACGCCCCTCGCGCAAACGCGCGCGATGTTCTTTTAATTTTTTTAGTTCTTTTTTAACTGACAATATTTTTTCGCGAATTCGGCGACGGTCGATTTCGATTTGTTGTTCGCCCATGCCGCCCATTGCTCCCGCGCCACCGCCCGCAGAACGCGAGAGTGTTTCCCATTGCATATCCACACGCGGCAACTGGTATTGAAGCTGCGCGAGTTCAATTTGCAATTGACCATCGCTTGATTTTGCGCGACGTCCAAAAATATCTAAAATGAGCCCGGTGCGATCAACCACTCTGGCTTTTGCAGTTTTAAAATGACTTTCTAAATTACGAATCTGGACAGGTGATAAATCATGGTTAATAACCACCTTTTTCGATTTGTGTTCAATCAGGTGCGCCAAAATCTCATCCGCTTTCCCGGATCCAATAAACAAACTCGCATTGGGGCGAAATAACTTCGCATGCACGGCTGCGACCGTGTCACCTTCTGCGGCGCGAATAAGTTCAACCATTTCTTCCAACTCTTCATCAAAATGAAACCGTGATTTTTTTGACGAGAGCTCAACAATGACTAAAACTGCTTTTTCCATATTTCCTATGCATTTTCATCATTGGGGACAGGCACCTGGGTGCCTGTCCCCAATGATGAAATGTTATATCGAATTTGCGTATTTTAAATGACTTGAAACATACTGGGCAAAAATTGCCGGCTCAGCATCGGCCGGCCAATAGACCCAATGAATGTTACGCTCACGCTTAAACCATGTCCATTGGCGTTTAGCGAGGTTTCGCGAGCCCTGCTTGATCTTCTGCTTAGCTTCCTCTAAAAGCGTGCCCGAAGCGTCATCGCGGCTCAGGGCTTCGATCACTTCTTTATAGCCCACAGCTTGGCCTGCTGTTTTTGAAAACCCTGAAACTAAGAGCGACTTCACCTCCGCAACTAAGCCTGATTGAAACATATCTTCAACACGCGCATTTATACGGTCATACAACCATGGGCGATCCCGATCAATTCCGATCACAATAGGAAAATAGCCTAAGTCTTCAAGTGTCGTTCTTTTTTCGCGAATTTCAGAAGGCTTTTGTCCTGTCACTTGATAAATTTCAAGCGCACGAATCACACGCGCTGGATTTTTTGAATCCATTTTTGAATAGAGCTCCGGATCAATCGTTTCAAGTTCTCGCGCAAGCGTCGCCAATCCCTCAGCCTCAAGCCGTTCTTCCAGCTTCTCGCGCATGACTTCATTTTGGAGCGAAACTTCAGGCAACCCCTCAATGACGGCACGCACATACAGCCCTGAGCCGCCGGTAACAATGGGCAAATTTCCACGCGCATGAATTTCGCGAATAATCTCTAACGCATACTTTCTAAAATCATAGGCGTTATAGGGCTGAGTCGCAGGCACCAGATTTATCCCATGATGCCGAACTCCCTGTTGGTCACTCACACTCAATTTGGCTGTGCCGATATCCATACCTTGATAAACCTGCATCGAATCAGCCGATATAATTTCGCCCTTCATTTTCTTGGCGATTTCGATGGCGAGCGCCGACTTGCCACTGGCTGTGGGTCCGACAATAAAAATAACGCGCGGCTTCGAGCTTTGCTTTTTAAGAAGGTCGGGAGAAAATTCGGGGATATTCACAGAATGTCATCCCGGACTTGATCCGGGATCTTATAAGATTCTTGCTTTCGCAGGAATGACAGAAATAATGTATAAGAATAAGCTAACAATCACATGCTCTCAGGCTGACTGATACCAAGCAAATCAAGACCGTTTCGCAAAACAATGCGCGTCGCTTCACACAGTGCAAGCCTTGAATCCGTTAAAGCAGCGTCTTCGGTCACCACACGGCACTGAGTATAAAACTTGTGAAAACTTGCCGCCAATTGACGCAAATAATCAACCATACGATACGGTTCTAACGTGTCCGCCGATTGACGAATATAATCTGAAAACTGAGACAAGGTCGCGATCAAATCACCTTCTTCTTCCGTTGCTAGAAGCGCCATATCAGGATTTACAGCCATTTTACGATCAGCTTTTTGAATCAAACTACAAATACGAGCATGCGCATATTGAAGATAAAAAACAGGATTTTCTTGCGACTTTTCTTTCGCGACTTCGAGATCAAAATCAAGATGACTTTCTTGGCGTCGCATCACAAAAAAGAGCCGCGCCGCATCGACGCCGACTTCTTCATACAATTCTTTGTACGTAATAAACTCACCCGCGCGCGTCGACATTTTCATCGGCTCACCTTTGCGATAAAGTGTCGAGAGCTGCACAATTCCGACATGAATTTTATCCGCATCATAACCAAGCACTTGGCAGGCAGCTTTGAGGCGCGGAATATATCCGTGATGGTCAGGTCCCCAAAGATTCACAATTTTCCGAAAACCGCGAATATATTTTGTCATGTGATAAGCAATATCCGGTGCGAGATAGGTGTATTCACCCGTCGATTTTTTTACCACGCGATCTTTATCATCACCCAAATCAGTCGAACGAAACCAAACCGCGCCCTCGCTCTCAAAAATATAACCTTTCGACTTTAAAAGATTGAGCGCCTCTTCAACTTTGTTTTCAGCATAAAGCGTGCGCTCGCTATAAAAGCGGTCGAAATGACAGCCTGTCGCTTCAAGATCTTTTTTGATCCAACTCATGATCGTGTCTTTGGCATAATCCCTACATTGAGCCTCAGCCTCTTCAGACGGCATGCTTAAAAGCGCATCCCCTTTTAATTTGATGAGGTCTTTTGCTAAATCAAAAATATAAGCGCCTTTATAACCGTCTTCCGGAAAATCACGCGCTTGGCCTAACTCTGTCGCATAACGCACAAAAACACTCCCGCCCAAAAGCCGCATTTGCCGTCCGGCATCATTTAAATAATATTCTGCGCTCACATCAAAACCAGCCGCGCGCAAAATCCGCACCAAGCAGTCGCCAATCGCAGCCTGTCGACCATGCGCAATCGTCAAAGGCCCCGTGGGATTGGCACTGACAAACTCAACAACGGTTTTTAAACCTTTGCCATGATCAATCTTTCCATAAAGCTGCTTCTGCTTTAAAATCTCTAGAATCACGGCACCACGAGCTGACTTTTTGAGTCGAAAATTGATAAATCCAGGGCCTGCAATTTCAATTTTGTCGATGACATCTGACTGGGAAGACTCGAGCTGTTTCTGAATGAGCAAGGCGGTTTCACGAGGATTTTTGCCGATGACTTTTGAGATTTTCATGGCAACGTTACAAGCCAGATCACCGTGAGAAGGATCTTTAGGAGGCAACAATTCAAAATCAAATCCTGCAGGCAAAGCACCGCCGCATAATTCCGCAACGACTTTAAGGACAATTTCTTTGAGTTGATTCTTCATGGGTAAAATTTAGCAGTGAGAAGAGCATTGGGGACAGGCACCGAGGTGCCTGTCCCCAGCGATCAAATTCGCTTCGCGTCGCCCCAAAGACTCTCGAGGGCGTAAAATTCTCGCAGTTCTTTCAGAAAAACATGCACGACAACAGATCCAAAATCGAGCAAAACCCACTTTGCCTCGCGCAAACCTTCCACCTGCCAAGCGGGCTCACCTTTTTTTTTCATTTCAGTCATGATGTTTTCCGCAATCGCATTCACGTGACGATCCGTATTACCATGCGTGATAATAAAATACTGGGCAAAGCTTGACTGCTTTTTAACATCGAGAATCAAAATATTTTCCGCTTTTTTATCTTCAGCACACTCGCGGATGCTGGTCGCAATTTTTTTAGGCAGCACAAAAACTCCTCATTCAGAACGGTTAAAATGACCGCGAATTATAACAGACTCTGGCGTAGAGACAAGAGACCATAAAAAGAGAAAAATCCGAGGCTTTAGAGAATATTTTCGTGGCGAAGGAGCTTTTGCTTCCATTGTGGGCCAAAAGCATATTGCCCCAGAGAACCATCCGCAAGAATCACTCGATGACAAGGGATCAAAATCGGGAAAGGATTTTTATTCATGGCGGTTCCAACGGCACGACTCGATTTTGGAAACCCCGCTAATCCCGCCAAATCAGCATACGACAAGCACTTGGCCCCTTGCTTCAAAAGCACCCGCAAAATCTTCTTCTGAAAATCGGTGACTTCTGAAAAGTCATAATCAAGCTGCGTAAAGTCATAGGCCTTACCTGCAAAATAATGCTTCAATTGTTTTTGCGCGTCACAAATCACGGCGGATGAATACGGAGTATCTTTCACTCTGTCTGCAAGCTCAGGGAAGATCAATCGCGAAAGCCCTGCATCATTCGCCTCGATCACAAAACGTCCCCAGTCGGTTTGAATGCTGGAGCGACAAATAGACATCTGTTATTTTGACGACCGGTTAAACCGATTGGTGATGGGCATGCGCCGACCAAACCAAGCTTTTTCCGTAACACGCAATATAGGTGGAGTTTGACGCCGTTTATATTCAGCTAAATCTGTCTTTCGCAATGTCTCACGCACAAGCTCAAGCGCCACACCTTTTTTCTTCATCGATGCGGTAATCGCTTCGGCCGTCATATTTTTTTCGATATAGCCGCAAAGAATCTCATCTAAAATGTCATATTCGGGCAAAGAGTCTTGATCCTTTTGATTGGGCCGCAATTCTGCGGAAGGAGCCTTGGTTAAAATGGCTTCCGGAATGACATGCTTAATTTTGTTGCGATAACGTGACAGCGCATACACTTGAGTTTTGTAGACATCGCCCAAAACGGCAAGCCCTCCGCACATGTCTCCGTAAAGCGTGCAGTAGCCCATCGCGAGCTCTGATTTATTTCCAGTCGTTAAAACTAAACTGCCCTCGTCGTTTGAAATAAACATGAGCTCGATGCCTCGCAAACGCGCTTGCAAATTTTCAACCGCGAGTCCGAGCGTTCCATCAGGCGGCACAGAGTCGCCATAGCGGCGTTTTTGCTCACGATAAGCTTTGAGAATAAAATCAAACTTTTCTTGAATCGGATAAACTCGACATTGAATTCCGAGATTTTTTGCAAGCTCCATCGAATCTTTCCAAGAGCCTTCGGATGAATATTGAGTCGGCATGGTGATCCCGCGCACCGCATCTGGTCCAAGAGCATCGACCGCAATGACAGCCACCAGTGCCGAATCAATACCGCCAGACAAACCAATCACGGCTTTTTTAAAGCCATTTTTTCGGAAATAATCGCGCACGCCCAAAACAAGAGCTTGATACATCTCCGATTCAGCCGAACGATTAACGCTTAACGCTAAACGCTTAGAGCCCCCCCCGCCATAATAAAATAAGCCTTCCTCAAACGCAGGCGCTTGAAATATTTTCTTTCCAGCTTTGTCGTAAATCATCGAGCGGCCATCAAAAATCAAATCATCTTGGGCGCCAACTTGATTCACGTAAACGATTGGAAGCTTAACTTTTTTTGCTTGTCGTGCGAGCAAGTCCTGGCGCTTTTTTAAAATGCCGGCATAAAACGGCGAGGCGGAAATATTAATTACAAAATCAGGCTTCGCTTTTTTAAGTTCCGTCAGGGGTTTCAAATCATAGGCATCGTCCCAAAGGTCTTCGCAAATCATCACGCCGATTTTTCCGAGGCGTGACTTCACAATTCCGGCTTTCTTC
>Ga0163150_10001828_pt1 | contig 34631 bp, 28 predicted proteins | sample OliLakLV19P2IB_FD_148628 | JGI IMG/M metagenome (GOLD analysis project Ga0163150, IMG submission 148628) | Freshwater microbial mat bacterial communities from Lake Vanda, McMurdo Dry Valleys, Antarctica - Oligotrophic Lake LV.19.P2.IB | ecosystem: Environmental > Aquatic > Freshwater > Lake >... | reverse complement strand
AAACGCATCAGCCTCAGCGCAGTCCGGCGACTTCATCGCTTTCGTATCCCATTTCAAATCCCGGCCCACCAACACCGCAAGATTCCCTAACTGCATGATCTCAGTCATCGGAGCGGCAAAATCCGCAAAGTTGCACATCGGCTCCGGCCCGCCTTTGCAGGCATCGATCCATTCCTGGTGATGACTTTTCACGCGCGGCAATATCGGAGCGGGTGCGGCGTATTCCTTGAACGCATCCTCGGGATACAAGTGGTGTACGTCACCCGCCCAATCCACCGAGTACAGCGTTCCTTTTTCTCCCACGATGATGCAGCCGTTGCCATTCAGTTCTCCACCGGCGATCAACGACTGCGAAGGTTTGTGTCCGCCGTCGTACCAATACATCTTTAATGCCGGGTTCGGGCCGTGCGCGGGAAAATCCAGACACAGCTCAGACCACACCGGAAACGTTTCGTCGCAAAGCGGAGAAGATTTTATGGTCACGGCATCCGGCATGCCGAGTCCAAGGCCCAAATACGCAATCGCCGCGTTGTGAATCCCCATGTCTCCAATGGCGCCGGACCCAAAATCCTTCCAGCCGCGCCACTTGAACGGATGATAAAGCGGATGGTACGCGCGGGCTGGCGCAGTGCCGAGCCAAACGTCCCAGTTCACGTGCGCGGGAACGGGCGGCGATTCCCTCGGCCGCTCAACACCTTGCGGCCACCACGTGCCCGCGCGATCCGTCCACACATGTATTTCGCGCGGCCCGCCGATCACGCCAGCGCGCAACATCTCGATACCCTTGCGAGAATTGTCGAATGAAACGCCCTGCGTTCCCATCTGCGTTGCGACGCCATACTCGCGCGCGGTTTCCGCCATGACCCGCGCTTCGTGAATCGTCCGCGCCAACGGTTTCTCACAATACACGTGCTTTCCCAGCCGCATCGCCTCGACGCTTACCGGCGCGTGCGTATGATCTGGCGTGCTGACGATTACCGCGTCGAACGTATCGGCACGGTCGAACAGCTTTCGCCAGTCGTCGTAACGGGCCGCGGATGGGTGCTCAGCCAACGCGCGGGAAGCCCGCTGGCTGTCGACGTCGCACAACGCGACGATGTTCTCGCCCAGGACTTCTTTGAGGTTTTCATATCCGCGCCCACCGCATCCCACCAGCGCAAGATTGACCTTTTCATTCGGCGACAGCTTCTTCGGCACGACCCGCGCCGTGTTGGGACGCGTCGCACAACCCGAATGCGCAACAAAAGCGCCGGCTGCCGCCAAAAATGCTCGTCTACTGACAGTTTGCTTTGCCATTGAATCCAAAAGCCCCCAATTTGTCCGCGGACGAATTATCCCTGAACTAAAATCCAGAATCTAATGCCGAAACCGGGCGCAGTGGGAACATCTAGTGTCATGAATCCCAAATCCTTGGCAAAAGTCACGCGCATAATCCGATCGTCAAAGTCCCCCCGTTGAAGGGGGGATTTAGGAGGATGTTCTTCGAAGTCCCCCTTTGAAGGGGGATTTAGGGGGATGTGAGGTGTGAAAGTCACACGCATGATCCGATCTTTCAAAAGTCCCCCTTTTGAAGGGGGATTTAGGGGGATGTTCTTCAAAGTCCCCCTTTTGAAGAGAGATTTAGGGGGATGCAAGGTCCGATTTCCAAACTTCATATCGAACGAATCTCAAACTCAGGACACTATCCAGTATGGGCATGAATAGAGGATGATAGCGCCATGAAACCGCACTACGACGCGATGCAACTCTGGCTTAAACGTCGCGACCCCGATGCCTTTCGCACGTTGGTGCTATCGCACGCGGGAATGGTCTACGGCACGTGCAGGCGAATACTGGGCGATGCTACCGAAGCTGAAGATGTAGCCCAGGAATGTTTCCTGGCGCTGGCAACACTGGACCACGCGCCAACGACCAACAGCATCGGCGCGTGGTTACACGGCGTGGCCACCAAACGGTCGTTGCAACGCGTCCGCAACGAAACGCTGCGAAGACAACGCGAAACCCGCGCCGTTCAGGACACTCCGCAATCCGTCGAACCTTCCTGGGACGACCTGATCGAACACGTCGACCACGCGATCGCAGAACTTCCGCCAGCGTTGCACGCGCCGTTAATCGAATATTTTTTGGAAGGAAAAACGCAGCGGGAAGTAGCACTGTCCCTCAATATCCCCGAGCGGACCGTATCACTGCGTATCGCGCAAGCAATCGATCACGTACGCGGATCGCTCCGCAAACGCGCAATTACCGTTAGTATCGCCGCGCTCTCCAGCCTGTGCCTCCAACATGCCGCGGAAGCTGCGCCTGCCGCACTCATAGCCAACCTGGGAAAGCTTGCGCTGGCGGGCCCTTCCCGCACCGCAGCCACAGGCTCTCTCGTTGCGACAACAGGCGTCGGCACAGGTCTAAAGTTCGGCGCAGTCATGATAGCTGCCGCACTGCTACTGTTCGCGTATTACTGGCAACGCCCAAACCGCGTTGATAAAACTGCTTCCGCCAAGCCGGTGGCTTCCATTCAAACCGCCAACCCCGAACTTGCCCCCATTTCACTCACCAAAAACCCGAGTGAAGCTCCGAAAGAAACCGCCCCGACGCCAACTGAACCGCCTGCAGAACCCGGCAGCGTGACGGGACGCGTGTATACCGTCGATGAACAACCGGTTCCCAATGCGGAAGTGATCCTGTTGATCGTTATCCACGAGCAACGTCACGACGACTACTATCGATTGAATGAGTCGTACGCGCGCAGGTTACGCTTTCTCAAAGCCATCACTGATTACAACGGCCGTTATCTATTCGATGTGGTGCCGTTTTTTGGTAAAGGGGAAGTCGTTGCGCATGCCGAAGGTAAACTCGGCCAACGCACCCAGGTCACGGTAATGCCTGCCGATGAAACGACAGTGCCTACAATTTTCATGCGCGACGCCGTTGGTGTCTACGGCGTAATCTCAGACGTGAATCATGCACCGCTGGATTCAGCGCTAGTTTCCGTTGAATATGCATGGCGCACGAAAGGTGACAGCTATCTGCCAATGGACCGCACCACCACGGACAGCGTGGGACGTTTCAAGCTTTGGGTGGACCCAGAAACGGAATGGATTACGCTACGAGCCATTTCACCGGCGATTGGTCAATGCTATTTTCCAAACCTTGCGGTAGGTTCGTCACCGCTTACTTTGCGCGAGCCGGCCACCGCCACACTCTACGGGCGCGTTTCTGCGCCGAATGCAGGCCCCTTCAATATCGGAACGTCCGTAGTTGTCATCGGCCAACTTCCAAGCCCCGAGTTATCAGTCTGGTATTCTGGCGGAGTGCCAATGGAAATAGTCGAAGTTCCACTAGATTTTTCCGGAAATTATCGCATCAAGAACTTGTATCCGGGATTAAATTACAGAGCGCATGTTTCTAAAACAGACCCCGTTGACGATCGCCGGAAAATTCCGTTGCAGGTAAAACACAACTTCATAGTTAAAGAAGGCGAATCGATCGAGTGGAGTCCCGAAGTTTCAAGTCCCATCACATTCTCAGGACGCGTTCTTACCGAGATTTCAAAAACCCCGGCGCCGCGCATCTCCGTCTACGTGCTAAAGGACGGTAAAATCCTCCAACACGGTAATCAATCCGACGTTGACGGTCATTATCGCGTTGATGCGACGAAAGGCTCCGGCCGTTACCAGATCGTCGCCTACCACGACGGGTCGCTCCATGACGAAATTCGCGATGACCACATGCGGCGCTTCGCGAAATCGTATGACTTGAAAGGCGGAGAAACAATCGAAGTAGACTTACCCATCTACGAACCGGCGACTCTGCCGCTACGCATCATCGACGACATTGGAAATTCCGTCAACAGCATCAGTTACACCGTCCACATTACGCTGCCGGATGGCACTGATTATTCTTGGGGCAATTCGACTCAAATTGGAGACGACGGCAACCTCCCTTTCAAAATCTACACCCCCGCGACCGATTTCTGGATGGAAATCAAACCGTTTAACCTTGACATAGAAAAACCGTTTGCAACGCCACATTTTGAGATCACGCCGGGCGCAATTCTCCCTGAACAGACAGTTGTTTTCGATAGACCCTGTGGAGTCAAGGCACGCGTCACGAACGCAAACGGAATTCCCCTCCGACACACATCCCTGGAGTTCTTTGCACGGTTTGATGACGGAAACGAACAACTGCTTCAACTCGCAACGGACACGGAAGGATTGATAAGTGCAGAGTCAGTCCTAATGCCGGGCACGATGGAAATTCACGTACAGGTCGGAATGTTGTCCGATCGGGAACTCGCACCCATCGAATTGGGAACACTCGAAGCACACCCGGGCGAGACAATCGATTTTGGTGATCTTGTGTTCACAGATGCTCCCGCTGAAGACGACGACGCTGAAAAATAGGACTTGCGGTTCACATTTAACCAAAACTTCTAAAATTGCCGGCCTTTGTGAATTGAATATGGGTTAAATCGCAGAACACAACACTATCCACATTTACCCGTCAATCATTCACCCTTCGTTTCGCAAATTGCGCGCCGGTAGAAAACCGGTTAACAGCGCACCGAAGTGCAACAACCCGGACCTATTATTGGAAGACCAGTATTGGTCACAACGAAATCCCCAACTCCGTGAATGCTTTCGACGCCTCTTTCGCCCAGCCGCGGTTTGCGGCGGGGCTTGCGGGACTGGGATGCGGGATGCGACCGACTGTTACATCGAGGCCTTTGAGCGCCTCCCGCGCGCGGGATTCCGCGAAATGACCCACGCCCAGCACATAGCGGGGTGACAGCGTTTCCACAACGCCGCGCAGGGCGTGGTCGCACGCTTCATTTACCTGTGCCCGTTCCGACGCTGGCAGTTTGTTCGGCGTAAAATTTCGACCGGACGCTTCCATGAAACATAGCGGACAATAGTTGTGTACAAAGAATCGCGAAAAAAACTTCTGAGGTGTACCAAAGGAATCGCGCGCCCAGCCCCACAACCGCGTCCCGCTCACCTCGCTTCGCGCGCAACAGAAACCATCGATCTTGCGCTTGGGATGCTCCGGCTGCGGCTTGCCGACATCACCACGAATGCCGAGCCAGTCCCGCACCATCGCGACGTCTCCAAACGGCACACCGGTCTGCGCCATCCCGAACGGGCCGGGGTTCATGCCAACCAGCACGATCTCCTTTGGCCCGCCCCCGTATCGTGCAAGGTATTCGGCGTGAACGTCCCGCGCATAGTCGAGCGGGTTGTACACATGCGTGATCGGCGGCGCGAACGTGAGCAAACGCAATTCGTTCGACATCGCATCGGAGATTTCGAGAAGTGAAGGCATACGAATTCCTATTGTGATTATGAACGAAGAGAGTATCCCGACCAACGCCCGTGTCTCGAATTTGTCGTGCTAGTGCTAATTCTCGTGTTCGTAATCGATTCTTCGTACCGGTCGAAATCGTTCGCAGTATTCGTGGCGCAATCTTATATTACCGCTCCGATTCTTCGCCGCGGACAGGCGACCGAGGCGCTACGGCTGCGTCGTAGTGCAATAGAGACGCTATAAAAACGGGGGGATCGATTACGATTACGAGCACGAGCACGAGCACGAGCACGAGCACGAGCACGAGCAAGATACCCGATACCCGATACCCGGCACCCGGAACCCGATACCCGGTACCCTGCTACAATGCCGCGCACGAATTTTTCGGGGGAGATCATGATCGCCGGACTACACGTCGCAGATTTTACCGTGCTCATCGTCTATCTCGCGGCAACAAGCGCGCTCGGCATTTGGTTCGGACGCGGCGCGAAGAACATCGCGGAATTTTTCATGCCGCGTAAGTTCGGCAAGACGGCGATGGTCATGAGCGCGTTCGGCGCGGGCACCGCCTCGGACCAGGCTGTAGGTGTCGCCTCGGCGACCTTTACCTCCGGTCTATCCGGCATTTGGTACCAATGGCTGTGGTTGTTTGTCACACCGTTCTACTGGATCATCGCGCCCGTATTCCGGCGCCTGCGCGCGGTCACCACCGCCGACGCATATTCTTTGCGGTACGACAACAGCGTCGCCCTCCTTTTTTCCGTCGTCGGCATTGTGAGTATCGGCGTAAAGATCGGCATGATCCTCAAGGGCACGGGCGCGCTCATGGAATCCAGCACGGGGGCGCAGGTTAACCCCGAAATCGCCATCTTTATCACCGCCGTGCTGTTCGTCACCTACGGCATGCTTGGTGGTCTCGCCGCCGCGATCATCACCGACATGATCCAGGGCACGCTCATTGTCGTGTTCTCGTTCATGTTGCTGCCGTTCGTCCTCGGCGACGTGGGCGGACTCGAGGGTGTGCGCGAAACCATCACCGATCCCGCAAAGCTGTCACTCGTTGCGCCCGGAAAAATCTCCGTGTTCTTCATCATCATGATGGGCCTGCAAGCGCTCGTCGGAATTGTCGCGCAACCGCACATCATGGGCGTCTGCGGCGCGGGCAAGACAGAGTTGGAAGGCCGTGTCGGGCTAATGGGCGGCAATTTCATCAAACGGTTCTGCACCATCGCGTGGTGCTTGACCGCTATCGCCGCGCTCGCGTGGTACATACGGCACGGTGTTCCCCTGGATTCCGTTGTGCCCGACAACGTCTACGGTGACATGGCGCAGGAATTTCTCCCGCGCGCGACGCCCGGCCTGCTCGGCCTGTTCCTCGCCGCGATGATCGCCGGCATCATGGGATCGTGCGACAACTACATGCTCGCCGCGGGCGCGTTGTTCACGCAAAATATCTATCGGCCCTGGCGACCCGGATGCACCGACAGCCACTATCTCTGGATCGGGCGAGCGTCGTCATTGATCGTTGTGGCTGGTGCAATTGCGTTTGCGTTCTGGGTGGAAAACGTAATCCGCGCGCTCGAAATCTGGTTTCAGATCGCGCCCATGATGGGGATCGTTTTTTGGATTGGATTGCTCTGGCGGCGCATGACCGTTGCGGGCGCGTGGGCCGCGACGTTCTCGGGATTCGGAGTGTGGTTGCTCACGGAACTTCCGTTTTTTGTCAATTGGTTGGCTACATTTCCGCTGGCGCGGTCATGGAAACTGGTCTGGATCGAAGGCGCGAAAATCGAAGTGTATTTACCCTGGCAAATCCTCGGATACATGACGGTCGCCTCACTGACCGGCATCGTGATCAGTTTGCTGACCAAACCCGTCCCCAAAGAACAGCTCGACCGCTTTTATACCCTGACGCGCACGCCCATCGTGCCAGGCGAAGTCATCGAAGAACCTTGCACGCTTCCAAAAGGGGTGACCCCGGCGCAACGTCCAATGCTCATCACGGCATTCGGCCTCGAAATACCAACGCTGTCCCGCACCTCCATCATCGGTTTTTTTGTGGGTTGGATCATGGTCGCTCTGTTAATCAGCGGGTTTGTTCTGTTGATCAAATGGTAATATGGTTCAAATGAATAGTTGCCAAATTCATGTTGGGTTCTTCAATCTAAAATCTAAAGTCTAAAATTGATAACATCGAGAGAAAACTCCATGCCAATCATTCACACCAACGACCCTTGGAAAGGCGTGTTCGCGGCGACACTCTGCGCGTTTAACGCCGATGAGACAATCGACGAAGACGGGCTACGCGAATATATTGCCGAAGTCGCATCCGTTGACGGCATCAAAGGTCTTACGTGCAACGGCCACACCGGCGAGATCATGTCGCTTCGTCCGAATGAGCGGGCGCGGGTAACTCGGATAGTTTCAGAAACCGTGCGCGAAGCCTTTCCCGATGTAAAGGTCATCGCCGGCGTATCCGCGGAAGGCAGCCTAGAAGCCATCGATCACGCGCTTGCCGCGAAAGAAGCCGGTGCCGACGCCATCTTGCTCATGCCGCCGCACCACTGGATTCGATTTGGCCGCACGTCCACCACTGCGGTTGGCTTCATCCAGGACGTTGCCGAAGGCGCGGGCATGCCCATCGTTGTTCATCAATATCCCGCGTGGACCAAGGCCGGCTATTCACTCGCCGAAATGCTCGATATGGTGAAACTTCCTGAAGTCGTCATGATAAAAATGGGTACGCGCGACATGGCCCGGTGGCTTTTCGACTATGAAAAACTCAAGGCTGCGGCGCCGCATGTTTCGATCGTCACGTGCCACGACGAATTTCTTCTGCCCACGCTGCTTGAAGGCGCCGATGGCGCGCTGATAGGGTTTGCGGGGTTCGCGCCGGAACTCATGGTCGAAGTTGTGCATGCCGCGCTCGCCGGCGATCTAGCGCGCGCGAAAGCCGCGCAACAGACGGTGGCGCCGCTCGCGCGCATCATCTACAACTTCGGCGAACCCGGCTGCGGCGCGCACCAGCGGATGAAGGTCGCGCGCTGGCTCATGGGCCGGTTCCCGAGCCCGCATTTTCGCCGTCCTGTGCGGCCGTTGTCCGCGGACCAGATCGAACAGATTCGCCGCGAGCTCGAGTCCATCGGTTTCGATTGTCCACAAGCGTCAACCCTGCGCGCGCGCAATTAGCTTTTCGGGTTTGCAGTCGCCGTGACGGCGCTAGCAAGGATGATTTCCGATTGAACACCACCGCAATCGACGTCTTCTGCCATGTGTTGCCGCCGGCGTATTGTGCGGCGGTCATCGCGCGGACTTCGCCGCCGTTCATGTTTACGCGAGCCGAGTATTCCAGCGATGGCAGATGTCGAAGCGCGGTTCCGCTTGATGGATGCGTTTCCGGGCTACCGCCAAATCATCAGTCTTGGCTCCCCACCTGTGGAAGCCCTCGGTCACGCGGCGCGCGCGCGCGATCTCGCCCGCGTCGCAAACGACGCCATGGCGGAATGGGTGGAGCAATACCCCGATCGGTTCGCGGGCTTTGTCGCCGCGTTGCCGCTGAACGATCCCGATGCATCGCTCACCGAAGCAACACGCGCATACGAAACCCTCGGTGCGCTTGGTGTTCAATTGTTTTCAAGCGTAAATTCCCAACCCCTGGACGCGCCGGAACTGCTCTCGATCATAGACCACACAGCGCGGGCGCACCGCGCGATCTGGTTGCACCCCGTTCGTCCGATGGCCCGCCCGGATTATCCCGGCGAAGCCGTGTCGAAATTCGACATGTGGTGGGCATTCGGCTGGCCATACGAAACAAGCCTTGCCATGGCGCGGCTCGTTTTTTCGGGTATATTCGATCGATGGCCCGATCTCGTCGTGATCGCGCATCACGCAGGCGGAATTGTGCCGATGCTCGAAGGAAGACTGGCTGCCGGTCTCGATCAACTCGGGACGCGCACCGCACCAGAACACGAGGAGGCAATTCGTACACCGCTGCGCGAACGTCCCGTGGACGCATTTCGCCGATTTCACGCAGATACCGCGTCGTTTGGTTCTCATGCGGCTATCGCGTGTGCGATGGATTTCTTCGGGATAGATCGCGTTCTCTTCGCCACCGACATACCCTTCGGCCCCGAAGGCGGCGCACAACTCCTTCGCGATACGATTCAGGCGATTGATAAACTTCCCATAACGGAGCAGCAACGCCGCGCAATACTCGTGACAAACGCGCAACGAATACTGGGCATCTGAGGCCATTAAAGAACACCGGGGATCTCGATTGAACAAGGGCGATACATATCCTTCCGAATCCCGCTGGCTGCGCGATGGTCGCACGGGCGCGCGCGTGCGGCAGGTAACATCGCATCCTTCGATTCATCATCATCCGTTCTACTACATTCCCGCGTACGACGATGCCATGCGCCGCCTATACTTCGTTTCGCACCGCACGGGGACAGCGCAAATTTTTTGTGAAGAACGCGAAACCGGCGCACTGATCCAACTTACCAACCGCGACGATTTGAACGAGTGGTCAATCCATCCCTCCGGCGACGGACTGTACGTGTATTTCACCGCCGGGGCGAGCGCGTTGCGCGTTCACACGGAAACCTTCGCGGAAGAATGTCTTGCGGATTTCGGCAGCGTACCGATGAAGGAGCAGGGGATGGTTGGCGCGGCGATGGGCACCACCACGCTCAGCCGCGACGGCAAGTGGTGGGCGGTCCCGGTGAAGGTTGGAAAGGTATCCCGGTTTCACGTTATCGACACGCAGACCGGCGGCACCGGGATCATTCTCGAACGCGACACGATAGGGCATCCCGAGTTTCATCCCGATGATTCCGGCATCCTGCGTTACGCCGGGCCCTACCATGAACGTATCTGGGTGATTCACCGCGACGGCTCGAACAATCGTCTTACATACCTCCGTGACACCGCGAAAAAGGAATGGATCGTCCACGAAACCTGGCGCCCCGGTACGAACGAAATCCTGACTACCAACTGGCCCCACGGCGTCATGGGAGTCGACACCGTAACCGGCGCCACGCGGTGGTGCGCGAAGTTCAACGCATGGCATCCCATGCTGAATCGCGACGGATCGGCAATGGTCGCGGACACCAGAAACCCGGATATCGGCCTACAACTTTTCGATCCGAATGACTGCGCCGCTCCGAGGCGCACGGTTTGTTTTCCCGGCGCGTCGAATGCCGGCGATCATTGGAACATCGATCACTGCCCCTACGACGACGGCCCCGTAAAAGTCTACGCGCCGCAACACACCCATCCGCATCCAAATTTTTCGCCCGATTCTAACCGGATTGTTTATACGTCGGACGCAACTGGACACAGCCAGGTATACGAAGTGGAAACCGGCGGGTGACAGAGCTACTTCAAACGCAGGGCCGCCTCCGAAATTGCGCCGTGGCGGTAAATAATCCCTTCGTCAGGATCGTAAACAGTCGAAGGTGTGCTCGCGGCTAGCGGTCCCGCGTCAATGTAGAGATCGACTCCGGTCAAGTCCTGCTGCTCGAAGTGCGCCGAAGGCGCATCGCCGCTACGGTTGGCCGAGGTGGAAGTGATCGGATGTCCCACCGCGATACACAGCGCGCGCGCAATCTCGCTTGCAGTCACGCGCACACATACCTTGTCCGTCCCGCCACAGAGTTCAGCGGGCACGTCTTTGTGTTTCGGCAACACCAGGCTTAACGGCCCCGGCCAAAACGCATCCATGTACCGTTGCGCAACTGCTGAAATCTCGCGTACCACCTGTGCCACTTGTGCGGCATCCGCGGCAATTAGTAACACCGGATTCGTTTCCGCCCGCCCTTTCGCGGCGAACAACCTGCGAATGGCCGGTGCCGAGAAAGGGTCCGCGCCGAGTCCGTACAAGGTTTCCGTGGGGTACGCGACGATGCCACCGGCGCGTATTACCGCCGCGGCTTCCGCGATCCCTTCCGGCGACGGGGCCACGCGTTTCATTGCGTTGCGGGTTCCAGGTGGGCGCGCAATTTACGGAACGCTTTCGCGCGATGGCTTATCGCGGCTTTCACGTCTGGACCGAGCACACCGAAGGTTTCGTTGTACCCGTTGGGAATGAACAGTGGATCATATCCAAAGCCGTTTGCGCCGCGTTCTTGGTGCGCGATGTGCCCTTCGACGGCGCCTGTCTCGATGTGGATATCTTTGCCCGGAAGCGCGAGCGCGCAATAGCAGACAAACCGCGCCGTGCGTTGAACATCAGGAGTTGCTTTTAACGCCAGCAATAATTTCGCGTTGTTGTCGCTGGCAGTTGCATTTTCGCCCGCGTACCGGGCCGAGCGCACACCCGGTTCGCCACCCAATGCATCCACTTCGAGGCCGCTGTCATCCGCCACGCATGCCACCTTGAATTGCGCGGCGTAAGCCAGCGCCTTGATCGTGGCATTCTCTTTGAACGTCGTTCCGGTTTCCGCGGGCGCGTTGCACGGGGGGAATTCATCCAGGCCGGCGATGCGCCACGCCACGCCCTTCAGGAACGATCGAATCTCGTCCAGCTTATGTGCGTTGCCCGTTGCAATCAGTAGCACATTGTCCGGCATGGCTAGGAAGCAATGCCGAGCGCAGTCCGTTGGAGGGAAATAAGTTCTAACGTCCCTTTCTCTCCGAGGGAAAGGATGTCATTCAGCATTGAACGGGAAAAGGACGCGCCCTCCGCAGACCCTTGCACTTCGACGAATGTGCCGTCATCGCGCAACACGAGGTTCATATCGACGTCCGCCTTGGAATCTTCCTCGTAGCACAGGTCCAGCATGGGTTCACCGCCGACCACGCCAACACTGACCGCCGCGCAGTGACCGAGTAGTGGCGAGTGTTTGAGGACGTTCCGTTGTACGAGGGCATGCACGGCATCGTGCAGGGCCACGAACGCCCCGGTGATCGAGGCGGTCCGCGTGCCGCCATCAGCTTGCAACACGTCGCAATCGATCAGGATTTGGCGTTCACCCAGCGCGGTAAGATTCATTACAGATCGGAGCGAACGCCCGATAAGCCGGGAGATTTCCATCGCGCGCCCCTTTTTTACGGCGTCGCGCGATATGCGTTCCTGGGAAGACCCCGGCAACATGCCGTACTCGGCAGTTACCCAGCCGCGCCCGGTGTCCCGCAGAAATGGCGGAATACGCTCCTCGACGGTGGCGGTACACAACACTTTCGTATCACCGAAAGCTATCATTACCGAGCCTTCGGCAAACTTTGTATAGTTGCGTTCAATCGTTACCGGGCGGAGCGCGTCGTTTGCGCGGCCATCCGGTCGCATGCCTATGGGGTCGCCTCCGTCGCGGGAGCTACAGAAGCTTCCTCGGCAGCGATCAACGACGACGCATCTTTGTTTTCGCCAGTCGGTTCGATGGCGGCCACCTGCGTGATCTTGGTGTCCTTGTGGTATTTCGCAAGGATGCCTTCCCACGCCTGGTCTTCCGAAAGAATCTCGACGGCGCGCTGGAGCTGAACGTCTTCAACGGTCAAGTCGGTGACGGCGTCGCCCGTCACGCTGCCGTGGTTCTGCTGATCCATCTTGGTGGCGTCGCTTTCCCACGACCCCATCATCTGCTTCAGCAGGTCTTCCCATTTCTCCTGGGGAAATGGCGCATCGATATCCGGCAGAATGCCATGCTTGTTAATCGTCACTTCGGCCGGGGTGTAATAATAGGCCGTCGTAAGGCGTAGCGCGCTGTTGCGGGGCGAAGGAAGCGGAATGATCGTCTGCACGCTGCCTTTGCCAAACGTCTTCGCGCCAATGATGAGCGCGCGTTTGTGGTATTGCAATGCGCCGGTCACGATCTCGGACGAACTCGCCGTCATCTCGTTCACCAACAGCACTATCGGGAAATTCTGCGGCAACACCGGTTCGCGGTCTGTGTACAGCGTGATGTCTTCCTGCACCGTGCCGTCCGCGTTTGGCCGTCCGCGCGTATACGTCACCAGCATGTTCTTCTTCAGGAACAGGCTTGCCACTTCCTCGGACGCGCTCAAGAGGCCGCCGGGGTTCCAACGAAGGTCCAGAATAAGCGACTGCATTCCAAGTGGTTCAAGCTCTTTGATTTTCTCGGCAAGATCGCGCGCGGTCGTCTGTTTGAAATCGCTGACCCGCACATAACCAACGCCGTCCTTCAACACCCGGCTTTCCATCAGGCTTGGCGTCTGAACCTGGCCGCGCGTGACTCCGATATCCAAAAACTTGCCTTCTTCGCCCTCTGCTTTTCCGGGCCGGAAAACCCTCAGTGTGACGACCGTGCCACCTTCTCCGCGGATGTGGTCTTTCGCTGCGTCAATGTTCATTTCCTTCGTGGACTTGCCGTCGATTTCCACAATAATGTCGCCCGGAAGGATTCCGGACTTCGCGGCGGGCGAACCCGGGATCGGCGTAAATACGACGATGTTCTTGTCGTCGTTCAATTTGATCTGAATGCCGATGCCGTCAAACCGGCCCTCGGTATCTTCCTTCAATTCCTGATAAAAACGCGGCGGAACATACGAACTGTGGTCATCCAGCGAGTTCATCATCCCGTTGATGCCGCCTTCGACGACTTTATCGACGTCCGGCGATTCCACGTAATGTTTCATTATTTCGGCAAGCACGCCACCCAGCGGTTCAATTTGCCGGAACAGGTCTTTTTCCTGTTCGGCATGAATATGCGCCCAAAACCCATTCGTGAGAAGCAGGGTGAGCGCGGCGAGGAAGATAAAGAGCCCGATGAATTGCGAACGGACATTGCGCATACGACGGTACCTCCAGGAGAAGTGCGCGTGCGATCAACCAACACGGTCGGAACTATACCAGAGGCGATCAAAAAAAGCGAACAATACTACGTAATTTTGGGGCTTCCACAGACCCTCAGAACTCGAAGTTTTCGCAGTTTCAACTTCGCACTCAGTCTCTTAAACCATCGCGGTTCGACTAAGACATCCGGCGAAACTTTGTCACCCTCCCATCTGGAATCCATTCCACGCAGTAAAGGTTCCCGTCCCGGTCCCATATCGCGCCGTGCGGCGACGTAAATTTTCCGGGCACGCGCTTTTCCTTAACGATATTTGGCCACCCCGCGAGCCGGTTTGCGTTGGGCGTTTCGCCGATATGCGTAACAAGTCTATTGTTCTGGTCGAGGATCGTTACCCGGCCGTACAGGTCCGGAATCAAAAGATCGGCTCCCCGCTGATCAATGTGACAAGGATGCAACAGGTCACCGGTGACAAAGCGAAGGTGATTGCCATCAAGATCGAAATATTGGAGCCGCACATTCGCGCGGTCAGCAACAACGATCTCCGGTCGCGCACCGCGCGTGTCCACGTAGATGCCGTGGCAGCAATTCATTTCGCCCGGCGCAGACCCTTTGCCGCCCCACGAGTTCAGGTATTCGGCCTTGCGATTGTAGTGGTGGATATAGCTTTTTCCATACCCGTCGGCAATGTAGAAGTCCCCGTTGGGCGCGATCGCGATATTCGTTGGCACGTATTCGTTCTCTGACTCGTACAGGCCACTCTCCGCGGGGTATCGCAGTTCCCACACCACCTCGCCGTCCAGCGTCGTCTTCACGCACCTGTGTTCATCCGTCAACGCGAGGTAAAGGAATTCGCCGCTGCCCTCTTTTAATAGCTGCAGCCCGTGCGCCCCTTTTGCAAATTCTTTGCCCCATGCGGTAATGAATGCGCCATCGCCATCGAACACAACCATTGAATGGCCGGTTGGGCTTTGGTTATGAACATAGATTCGCCCCTGCGAATCTTCTGCCACGCCGTGGGTGTTGCCGAATTTGACGTGTTCGGGCAAGTGCCCCCAGCCCTCGACAAGTTCGTAACTATGTTGGCCGCTGCCTTGGATTTTGCCCTCTTCGTGCAACTGATTTCCTCCGGAAGATTGGCGATTTGGTCTGATTCCCCGAAGGCATTGTAGGACTCGCCACACGTAGCTGCAATACGCGGACAAATTTTGGGGTTGACAATCCCGAAATATATTTCTATAATTGCGGAATTACGGAGATATAAGCGTGGCTAACGATTCCTCAACTGAAATGATCGCACGGTACGCCGACATGTTCTCCGCCATGGGCACGGAGCCGCGACTGCGCGTCATGCGCCTGCTGCTGAGTGCCCACCCCGGAGGCATGAACGTCACCGACCTCAACGCCGAATTGGCTATCCCTTCCAGCACCTTGTCGCACCACCTCGAAAAACTGCGAAATGAAGGGCTGGTGCTGGTGCGCCGCGACGGCACATTTCTCTGGTATTCCGCGAATATCGAAGCACTGAGTGAACTGCTCGCGTTTTTGTATGCCGAGTGCTGCACGCGAAACAAGGCCATTGAGCCCAAAGCCATCGTGTGCTGTAAATAACTGGCGAAATACAGACCGGAACAACTCACTAGAAAAGGAGAACTACGATGTCCGAATCCATGACTTTGCAACAACAGGACGTGCGGGAAAAAGTACGGGCGGGCTATGCCGCAATTGCTCAACTTGAGCCCGCGGATTCCGGCTGTTGCGTCAAATCGTCCTGTTGTGGGGCGGACGCGCCTAGCGGCGCGGACGCGCTGGCCGCTTCAATCGGTTACGCCACCGATGACCTTGCGGCGATTCCGAGCGGCGCGAACATGGGTCTTTCTTGTGGCAACCCGACGGCATTGGCGGCATTGCGGCCCGGAGAAGTAGTGGTGGATTTGGGAAGCGGCGGCGGATTCGATATCTTCATCGCCGGACGCAAGGTAGGCGCTACGGGCCGCGCAATTGGAGTGGACATGACGCCGGAGATGCTGGGGAAGGCCCGGCGCAACGCGGAGACGTATCGCAAGAGCACAAACCTCGATAACGTCGAGTTTCGCCTTGGTGAGATCGAGCACCTTCCTTTGCCCAACGCCAGCGCCGACGTGATCATCTCAAACTGCGTGATCAACCTCTCCCCAGACAAGGCGCAGGTGTGGCGCGAGATTGCGCGCGTATTGAAGCCCGGTGGCCGCGTTGCTGTCAGTGACCTCGCTTTGCGCAAGCCGTTGCCCCCGGCCATCGCCGAAATGGTCGAGGCCCTCATCGGATGTGTAGCGGGAGCCGCGCTTATCAGCGAAACAGAGCGCATGGCCCGCGAAGCAGGTCTCCAGAACATCGTGCTCGACGAAAAAGGCGGCTACATTGATTCCATGACGACCACAAATGATCCACTCTTCAGCCGCATCCTCGATGCCCTGCCGCAGGGTACAAAACCGAGTGATTACGTCGTGAGCCTGAATGTGAGCGCAGTGAAAGCCTGACAACACCCGAACACCGCCTTGGACTGCGGCGTGTCAGCGCCGCTTTCACTTCGGGGTACTCGAAATCGTCCAGTAAACTTGAAGGCTTCAAGGACAGACGAATCGAAGCCAGCGCAATCTTGCTTAATTGCGAAGCGCTCTTGCCCAGGGAATGGAAAGCGGCAGCTGCCCGCTGCCGCAGTCCAAGGCGCCCCGCGCGGATTTCGCGCAGCGCTTTGGTAGCATTCCCCGCACTCGCGCTTTAACTGGGATTTAAGCGCGATTACCTTGTATTCAATCTAAAATCCAAAATCTAAAATCCAAAATTGTTGTATAGTGTCGGAAAATCCCCGAGGAAACTTGCCCCATGTTCGCGTTGATTCGCCAGGAATTTATCCGTCACCTGCGGGGCGCGCGGTTATTCGTGTGGTCATTCATTTTTGTGACTGTTTCATGCGTAATCGTCGGCGGGCTCTGGCCATCGCCCTCGGCGCATACCAGCCAGATTGGCGTCGCATCACGCTCGATGCTCGAACTGCTCAGCGCCCTGCTTGCGGCGGCGGCCGCGCTGATCATTCCTGCCTACGGCGCCGCGACAATCTCGCTCGAACGTGAACGCGAAACCTACGACCAATTGCGCCTCACGCTCATCCGCCCCGCGGCCATCGTCGTGGGCAAGCTTATCAGTATTCTCGGCCTGTTCAGCGTGATCGCCGTGTCCGGCCTCCCCATTGCCGCCACGACCTATTTCCTGCTCGGACTGGACATGGACGTGCTCGGGCATCTTGGGTTGATGGCATTTGCCGTGGCATTTTCGAGCGCGGGCGTTGGAATACTCTGTTCCACGGTATCCAGACGCATGATCATCGCGCAGACCATTACGTTCCTACTTGTGTTTGCGATCTTGCTCGCGTCCACCCTGTTGCTCTCCATCGCAGTAGCGCCCCTGTCATCCGTATTTATGAACTCGATCCTCTACGAATTCATGCCGGCGCGGGTTTTCCAAACCGTCGTCGGTGGACTGCTCACGAACCGCGAAGTGTTCGCGTTCGCGTTGTTTCACGCCATGATCGGTAGCATCGCCCTGACTTGCGCCGCGATCCTGCTCGCGGTCGATAGAAGGCTGGACCGCGCGATGGACCCGGCGACGCCCGTGCTTGTCGCCTATCTGAAAGGGGCGCTTCTCAAGCCTGGCGTTTTCCGGCCGATTCCGAGTCTCCTCAATCCTGTCATGGTGCGCGAAGCGCGTTGTGGCGAGCTAATGACCTGGCGTTGGCAAGTCCGGCTTTCTATTTTGGCATCCGTAATTCTCGCCGCCGGGTTATTCAGTTCCGCCGCCATAACCCCCGGACAACCGCCACCGGCACCGGTATGGATTGCCATTCAAATGGTATTGGTCCTTTTCCTCGTGCCCGGAATGACCGCCAGCACCATCGTTCAAGAGCGCGCGCAAAGGTCTTTTGACTTTTTGCTGATGAGCAAAATGCGCCCCAGCAGCATTTTCCTGGGAAAAGTGCTCGGCGTTCTGATTAGTATGCAAGGCGTGCTGCTGCCCTGCCTGCTCAGCATGATACTTGCTCCGTTCATATATCCCGCGCTTGGTCTCCGCGACCTTGCAATCTTCGCCACAGGCTTTGTTTCGCTATGCGTGTGGATGTTCGTTTGCGCCTGTGCGAGCACCTATGCCTGCGCGGCAATCGAGCGGCCCACCGCGGCCTTCGCCGCGAGTTATGCCCTGTGCGTGCTCCTGTTCGGCGGTTTCGGCACCGGACTTTTTGCTCTGAAATTTTACGGGACCGGCGCCGCGTTTCTTTCGCCCGTGCTCGGTTTCCTCGAAAAAGCAGCCGACGCGGGAACAAACCCGCTCGACCAATTCAATGGACCCTGGCTGTGGCACGTGATAACCCACCTTGTTCTTGGGTTCCTGTTTATCTTTTTGGCGCTGCGCGCGGTCGAGCCGTTCGCGCAATCCTCCCGCAAACGCTGGCAGTAGGAGGTGGGCATTCCCAAATGGAAATTTGGGAACGAGGGCGCAAGAGGGAACAACCGGGCTGGCACGCGCGGTGCAGTTTCTCGATCTCTGCCCGCCCGCCGCATTCAATCCAAAATCTCTATCAAAACGAATCCGTTGGCCGCGTAACGGTGGACCACGTCAGCACCGTCGCCGGCCGCGTGTCCTTGCGAATCTCAAGGCGGTCTCCTTTTTTCAGCGTAATGTAATCGGGTGAGTTGTCGTATGCCAATACAGCGGGCCCCCGCGTGATCAATGCTCGTAATATCGTGGACTCCGGCACGATGACGTGACTGGTCAATTCCGTAATGTTCTTGAACGCCAGTCCGAGGCCCGTGTGAAAGATGCCCCGCGTGATCTGGCTGAAATAGGCCGTGCTTCCAAACGGCGTGCTCACCACCAGCCCGTCGCCGATAATTTCCGCGCCGTTGTCATACGGCTCATTGTCGAGCCAGATTTTGAAGCGCACCGCGAGATTGATATTGCCCATGTGGACATTGAACTCGTTCATTGCCGAAACAACGTGCGTTGGCGCGCCGTTCGCCTCCTCGAACACGCTGCAGGTGATTTTGAGAAACTCCGTGCGCGCCAGCTTTTCGCCCACGAGCCGATCAATCACCTCGCCCGCCGGATGCGGGATACAACGGTTGCCGCGCCGGCTGTTGCGGATGGGAACCTTGGGAACGCCGGGCCACTTGAGTTCGGCGGAAAGAAGTGTGCCGTCCCCCCCGTAGCACACGACGACGTCCGGCAACGCCTCGACAATTTCGATTGCAGCGTGCCGTTCAATATGCGGCCGGATCGATTCGGCCTCGGCTCCAAACAATAGAACTTTCATGCCCTATCCCAATGTGCGTTCATAAAACGCAAACACGGCTTCATACCAGCCGCGATGAAAACCTGCGCGCCACCAGATAGGTCGCGCTCGCCAGCAGCATCAGCAATACACTATAGGCGAATGCCGCGCCGATTCCCGAACCCCGCCATGCCGTGTTGATTTGCACCGAAATCGGTATGTTCGCGGGCACCCATAAGAGCACCGAAGCGACGAACTCACCCAGCGACGTCGCAAACACCAGGGCAAGACCAGCGCCAATCGCGGGGGCAACGAGCGGCAATACCACCCGGCGAAAACAATACGATGGCCTCGCGCCCAGCGTGCGGCCCGCTTCGATCAGCGACGCATCAAAAGGTTCAATGGCCGACGCGCAAAACCGGGTCAGCAACGGCACGTTCCGCACGAAATACGCCAGCGGAATTATCCACACCGTACCAACAAGCGGTAGCCATCGATCATTAAACGCCACGATGAGGTTAATCGCAATCACCGTCCCCGGCAACGCCCACGGCGTCATCACCAACGCATTGACCCAGCTTCCACCTCTGCGGCGGCGCGCGATGAGATAGCCCGCCGGCAGCGCCACCGCCAACGAAGCAATGGCGGCGGTCACGCTCATCCAGAGCGAATTCCGAATCGGCCGGAAAGCCGACGCGTCGCTGAATATCTCCCGGTAATTGTCCAGCGTCCATGCCGCCGGAAAAACTTCCGCGTACCACTGCCGGTGATCGACCAGCGAAAGCCAAACGATGGTCGCGTGCGGAGCCAACAACACCGCAATCACCGCTGATGCCACAGCCAACGCCAGCCACCGTCCCGCCACGCTTCTGACCGGCGCCCGCACGCCTTTCGCTGCGCCCGATTTCAGCGCGCGCGACGAACGGAAGACCAACACACCCAACAGGGATACCGCCGCAAGTACGATGGTCAAAGTTTGTGCATGCGCCTCATTGTGCGCGCTTTGTTCTTCGTAAATACGGACGCTCAACATCGGAAAGTCGTTTCCGAATATCAGCGGCGCGCTGAACGACGCGCCTGACGACATGAACGTCAGCAATGCCGCGCCCAACAACGCTGGCCGCAACAGCGGGAGCGTGATGCGCAAAAATACCATGCGGCGGGACGCGCCTAATGTGCGCGCGGCCTCGATCAGAGATCTGTCCAACGACTCGAGCGCCGCCGACACCATTGCATAAAAAAATACGTAGAACGAATAAGTGTGAATGAGGAGGATAGCAGCCGGACCTTCCAACGCGGCGTGTTCCCACCCGAAAGCCTGTTCCAATCCCCGGGGGATAAACCCGTCGCGGCCGATGATGTAATAGAAACTGACCACCCCGACAAGCGGCGGCAGCGTGAAAGGAAGATAGGCGAGCGCCGCCAGGACTCCGCGGCCAGGAAACGAATACCGCGCAAGCGCGAAGGCAAGTGCTGTTCCAACACCGCCCGCGCAAGCTACTGACAGTAACGAAATGAAAACCGTGTTGCGCACCGCTATCCAGCCGCCTTTTCGCGCCAGTGCATCCGGTTGCCAGTGCGCGACGGCTTCGACAATCAATCGAAAGGTTGGATAGGCGACTGTCAGACCAAGCACGGCGAGACAGAATAGCAACAGCAGTCGATCGCGTGTGGGGCGGCGGCCCACGGTGCGGTCTCGCTACACGTCGCCGTTGGGTGTGGCGAGGTCTTGTTCGACAAACCGGTGAATGGCATCCCGGTCATCGTCATTGATTTTGGTGTAGAGGATAGCCACCTTGAAGTGATCGTCACCAACCGCGTGGGGTTCGCATCGGACCACGATTCCTTCGCAATCGATCCGCCCGGGGTTTGATCTCGGCAGTTCCAGTGCCATGCTCATCTTTGTCATGAGCGGAATCGGCTTAACGGTATGGCACAGCACGCCGTTTGCGCTGATATTATCGATATGGTTCAAAACGCCCGGGCCGCCTGAATCCACGATGGACGCGAATCCGCGTTTGCTGCGCATGTAGCGCCGGCGTTCTTCCCCGGAATATCGCACGAAATGTTCTCCCCGTCCCCGCGGTCAAGAACCGCAAGGTAATACTAACCAAGACATGGGCCGTTTGCAAAGGCGCCTTGGACCGCGGCGTGTCAGCGCCGCTTTCACTTCGGGGTACTCGAATTCCTCAATAAATTCGCAGGCTTCAGGCGCACGCGAATCTAAACCAGAGCATCGTGCCTATGAGCACTCATCGGCAATTCGCGCCGTTCCTTGCCGCCCGCCGGAAGTCTGTGATACCGTCCAGAGTTATGCGGCGTTTTATTTTTGCAGTCATCATTTTAGCGGTAACTGCGTGCGGTCCATCGCCAACAACTGCGATTCACGAGCCGATCGACACGGCAACGGACCGTGCGGCGTCCGCGAGGCCTGTCACGCGCCTCACCCAGACGTACTTCGTATCGCGCGCCAAAACCACACGCGCTCCGCTGGTGCTCGATCCAAAAGCGTTCACCGCTGTATCCGTTCCAGCCGACGGACCCATAAACGGCGTTCGTCTGGAAATACCGGCGTTCAACGCAAGCGACTACACCGAATGCCGTGTGCGCCTGAAGGCTTCGACTACGAAGCAGTGCAGGTTTACGTGGCAAGAGCCGCGAAAGTGGACCCCGAAGCGGAACCAGGACCTTTCATTCGCCATTTTGGACGACGGCGAGTTCCATGATTACACCATCGATCTCAACAACGTAATATTTTGGAGCGGACCTATACGCGGCATATCATTTCTGACGGATTCAGGCGGCAGCATCGAGTTGGAATCCTGCTCGCTCGTGTATGTCGCGCCGGAAGGACCGGCCCGCACTACGCTGAACAACCTCACGATGGAATCGCTCGATCTGGACCGCGCGGAATGGATGATCACCGTGCCCGAAAGCGCCATGTTTGAAGCGCATGCGGGCATGATTGTACCTGGGGACACAATACCTGAAAACGCATCGGCCAAATTCTCCGTCACACTGTCACAACCCGAAGGCGCTCCCATCGCCCTCATTCAGAGCACCATCACGCACGAAGATTCCGGATGGACTGAATTGAACGCGGACTTGGGCGCGTATGCCGGACAGGACATAACGCTGGTGTTGGAGGCGACTGCCCCGCGTGACGTTGTGTCGATCTGGGGAAATCCCATGATCACCAGCCGCGCGCGCCGCGCGAGCACACCAGTTGTGCTTATTTCATGTGACACGACCCGCGCCGATCATCTCGGCTGTTATGGGTATTCGCGCGACACCTCGCCGAACATTGATGCGTTTTCCCGCGAAGCAGTGCTCTTCGAAAATGCGTTCACTCCCGAAACCTGGACGCTTACCGCCCATACCAGCATGCTCACGGGTCTGTATCCAACCCATCACCGAGTTACCTCGACGACAAATCTCGCGGAGGAAATCGTGACGCTGCCCGAGGCATTGCGCGATGCGGGCTACGCCACCGCGGCCTTTACGGGCTACCGGATCTGGCTACAACCTCACCGCGGCCTCGCGCACGGATTCGACAAGTATTCGACCCCCGCCATTACACGCGATCTCTTCACAACGCTAGAAGCAGTAAACCCGTGGCTCGACAAACACGCGCACGCCCCATTCTTCCTCTTTTTCCACAATTATGATCATCACAGCAAGTTTCGTGAATCCGAATGCGATGGCTGCGACTACCCATATTATCCTCCCAGATCGGAATTCCTGAAGTTTTCCAACGAGATGCCGGAACCACTGTCCCTGCGCGCGCCCGGAAGACCCCAGGGAACGGACTTGCTCTTCGCAGTGCTGGAAGGTAGGGAAACGCTGACGCCGGACGAGATCGAATACGCCATTGCGCTCTACGACGACAGCATGCGCGGCGTTGACCACGGGGTGGGCGAACTGCTCGACAAGTTGCGCGCACTTGGCGTTTATGATGACGCCATTATCGTGATCACCGCGGACCACGGCGAACAATTCGGCGAAAATGGCGAGTTCCTGCACGAACATGTCTACGAAGCGTCCGCGCAAGTGCCATTGCTGGTCCGGTTCCCGAAAGGTGCTCACGGTGGTACGCGCGTGCCCGCCATGACGGGGTTGATCGACATCATGCCCACGATTCTCGAAGTGGCAATGCTGGAAACGCCGGATGCTGACGGACAAAGCCTTTTGCGGCGCCTGTCGGGCGAGGTGCTTCCTCCTCAAACGACATTCATTCGACGGCAGCGTCACATCGCGGTACGCACGCCGGAATGGAAACTGATTCAGAACAGACACGACGGAGCGGAGGAGTTGTATCACCTTGCAATCGACCCGCACGAGGCGACAAACCTGATAGCGTCCGCGCCGCCGGAACTGGAAACTTTGCGCGGTGAGTTGCACCGTTTTTTCGATGTCGCGCCGCACGGCTGGCATATCGCGTTCGAGTCACCCTCGGAGGATTGGCGCGGAAACCTCGTATTGAGCTCGGACAGTCCGCTGGAAACGGCGAGGCTATTATATGGCGGCAACATGAGCCGCACCGACCTCTTCGAGCGCACCTCGCATTCGCTCCGGGCAACACTTGGGCCGCTCAAGCGCGAAGAAATCCTCGTACGTACACAGGACCCGAATGCGAGAGTTCTCTTGCACATCGAATCGGAATCTCCGTTCAACGTTCACAACGGGGTGGACGATGTTGTCGCTGGCACCCGTTTCGACGCGACGCTAGACCCCGCGAAGCCGGGCAAAAAGACTGTGAGCGGTCCCACCCCTGAAACCCCGTCATTCGCTATTTGGTTCGAATCGGAGTCCGCGGATGGCGGTACGGCAGTTCCATTAACCGACGAGGAAAAAGCGGAACTGGAAAGCGCGGGCTACGCGAGCGAGGCGAAATAAGTGCATACGGAGCACGTGCCCGATGAGGCATCCGGAGACGCGCCGCCGCTCGAGGAAACCTCCTTCATCCAGAAACTCCTTGCGTGGGATTTGATATCCGCCGTTCTTCTGTTGACCAGCGCGGCAGGAGCCGTGGCGCTCGCAAATTCACCAGCGAGCGGGTGGTATCACGATCTCTGGCATGCGAGCGCCGGCGTTTCGCTCGGGAGAATCGAAATCACGCAATCCGTTCATCACTGGATAAATGACGGGCTGATGGCCATTTTCTTTTTCGTTGTTGGCCTCGAAATAAAACGCGAACTACTCGTCGGCGAACTTGCGTCGTTCCGTCGCGCATTGTTGCCCGTGGTCGCCGCGGCGGGTGGCATGATATTTCCCGCAACCATTTTCGCGGCGATAAACTGGGGCGCGCCATCTATCCGGGGATGGGGGATACCCATGGCGACGGACATTGCTTTCGCTACGGGCTGTCTTGCATTGCTTGGCAAACGCGTCATTCCCGCGATGAGCGTGTTTCTGGTGGCGCTCGCTATCGCCGATGATATTGGCTCAGTAGCCGTAATAGCGATTTTCTACACACAACAGATCGACACGTCGTCTTTGCTAACAGGCGGGATATTGATCTTATTCTCCTTCGGCCTGAATTGGGCAGGCGTGAGAAAAACCTGGCCGTACGCAGGGATCGGACTGCTGGTTTGGTGGGCCTTTCTGCAATCCGGCGTACACGCGACGATTGCCGGCGTGTTGTTGGCATTCACGGTGCCGGCAAGCGCGCGCTACGTAACGCCGTTGTTCGCGGGGCGCTTGAGCGTTCTGCTGGATCGGTTCGTTCACGCCGAAGACCACGTCCAACCCTATCTCGTAAACCATCGGCAACAGGAATTGATCCGGCACATGACGCGAGAGTGCCACGACGTCGAGGCGCCGCTGCAACGCATTGAGCATGCGCTGTACCCTGTTTGCGTGCTGTTTATCTTGCCGCTGTTTGCGTTCGCCAATTCGGGCATAACGCTGCAACTTGGAAATATCGGGACCATGTTGTTCGAGCGCGTTACGCTTGGCGTTATTTTCGGGTTGCTTCTCGGCAAACAGATCGGCATCACTCTCGCTTCCTGGATCGCGGTCAAATTAAAGTGGGCGGAATTACCTCACGGCATGACGTGGCGGCATGTATATGGTCTCAGTTGGATTGCCGCCATCGGATTTACCATGGCATTGTTCATTGGCGAGTTGGCGTTCATGGACCCTGGACTTGCCGGAAATGCCGAATACATTGCGCAGGCAAAGTTCGGCACTTTCATCGCCAGCATCACGGCCGGCATAATGGGTTGCGCGATCCTGCGGACGGGGGCAATTCCCGGCACGGCGGATTCATAACTACGCCCTGAGCAATTTCCGAAGGTTTGCCGGCGTGCGTTCCCATGCAATCGCCCGCGCATACTCGGGATATGCGCGTTCCAGCGCCGTAAACGCGCGCGTATGGATTTTGCGCCGGCCCGTTTCGCTTTCTTCTATTCCCAGATGCGCGTGCAGCATTTCATGAAACACAATAAACCGCACGAAATACGCCGGCACAAATGCCTGATCCAGCGACGGATGAATCCGAATCAAGTTGATGTCCACCGTATAGCTCCCGAAACGAATGCTGCGCTGGTACCGCCGAGGGCTGAATCCCGCGCGGCCCCAGGTGATGGCCGCCGTGATTGTGCCTTTGAAATGTTGCCGGTTCACCGCGTCGAATAATTCCTGGAGATTGTGGTGAGCGCCTTCGGTTTCAATCGCGATTGCGCGGCCCGTGCGTTTTCGCATGCGATGCCGGTTGTCGCGAATGAATGCATCAAGTACAGGGGTCGCGCCGGACGCGCGCGGATGCCGTATCCAGGCGGCGACGGCGCGTACCACGTCGTTGTCAGCATCCAGAAACATGTGATGGAGCCGCACGCGTTTGCCCTTGAACGTGCGGCCCGGCGTCATCGACATGACCGTGCGGGTATTGTCGGTGACGTGCAGCTTCACCCGAATCCCGGAAAGAGATTCCAGCTCGCGTTCAAGTCTAAATTCGCGGTCCGCGGGGGCGACGAACCCCATTTCGAGTTGCATGCAGCCTGCGATCCCTTTTACATCCTGAACCGTTCGCCAAGATAAATACGCCGCGCAATTTCACTGTTCGCAATTTCATCCGGCGTGCCCGAAACCTGTATCTTGCCTTCAAAAATAATGTACGCGCGGTCCGTGATGCCCAGCGTTTCGCGCACGTTGTGGTCCGTAATCAGCACGCCGATTCCCGCGCCTTTGAGCGAATGCACGATGTCCTGCAACTCGGATACGGCGATCGGGTCGATTCCCGCGAAGGGTTCGTCCAACAAAAAAACTTTCGGGTGCGTCACGAGCGCGCGGCATATTTCGGTCCGGCGCCGTTCACCACCGGAGAGCGTGTACGCGGGCGCATCCGCGAGGTGCGTGATATTGAGGTCTTTCATCAATTCTTCGGCGCGCGCGTGCCGTTCCGCGCGCCGCAGGGGCAGATGTTCGAGCACCGCGAGCAGGTTCTGGCGCACCGTGAGTTTGCGAAACACCGACGGTTCCTGCGGCAAGTACGCCATACCCGCGCGCGCGCGTTTGTACATCGGGTACCGCGTGATGTCGGTATTGTTGAAGAAAATCTTGCCCGCGCTGGGCCGCAACATACCCACCACCATGCGAAACGTCGTCGTTTTGCCCGCGCCATTCGGCCCAAGCAGCCCAACGACCTCGCCCGCGGCGAGCGCAATGTTCACGTCGTTCACGACAACGCGCCGCTTGAAACTTTTTACCAACCCTTCCGCGCGCAACAGCGTCGCATCCGGGGCCGCGTTCACCATCTACGGGGTCGCCTCTTCTTCTTCCGGGTTGGACACGCGAATGCTTTTAGCCTTCAAACCCTTCGACGAAATTTGGCCCGTTGTGATGTTGTACGAAAATTCCGTCGCGGTCGATTCCTTCACGTCGGGCGTGTCAATGGCGACATTGCCGTTAAACTTCAGCGTGTTCGACGCGAAATCCAGCGCCGCGCTGTCCGACGTCACGTTCCGCTCCGGCGATTGCATGTCCACGCCGCCATCGAGCACGATGCGCTGGGGCCGCGTGCCATCGCTTTCTCCATACTCAAACGACATCTCCCGAGCAGTGATCGTCATGGGTTTCTCTTCAGGGCCCGCCGAATGCATCACGAGTTTTACTCCTCCGCGCATCCAGTTCAACTTCTGGCCTTCGAGCGAAACCTGCGGCGCGCTCTCGATGTCCATGCTCGTGTAGCTCTTGCCCGCGTTCGGGTCTTTGGATGTCTCCTTTTCCCCCGATGTTCCAAGGTCGAGGCCTTTCGCGCGCACGTTGGTCATGAGGGTTTCGCCGCCGTCCATCGCGTAGTTCAGCGTATCGGCATCGAACCGTTTTATCTGCGGCAGGCTTCCGTTTACTTTTCCCGAGAACACGAGCTGCTTTTTCGCGAGATCGAAATCGCCGCGCTCCGCGCTGATCGCGCCCTGCGGCCCATCGACGCGCACGTCGCCACGCAACGCAATCGACGTGGGCTGACCGCCCGCGCCGCTCCATGCAAACGTCGCCGCGCCCGCATGGAGCACCAACGGCTTCCCGTCACCGCGCGGTTGAAGCGAAATCGCGACGCCGCCCTGCATGGTTCTCACCTGGCCACCGCTTGAGACTACGTTACCCGCGCGATCAATGTTCATCGAAGAGAAACCGTCCGCCGCGCCGGCTTTGCCAAGCTTAATTCCGCGCGCGGAGAGCCCGCTCATTTCCGAATTGCCGGACGCCATGTCGTACACGATGCGTTCGGCGGCAAAGGACTCAATCGATTCCGATTTTCCCTGCACGCTGCCTGAAAAGGTCAACGTGTCCGCGGTCAAGTCCAGGTCGGCGCGGTTCGCCGTTATCAGGCCCTGCGGGCCGTCCACGCTCACACCGCCGCTGAGCTGAATTCCACTTGGCGTAGACGAATCGCCGCCCCAAAGAAACGTAACGTCTTGCGCGCTGAGCACCATCGGCTTTGCCGCCGGATCGGCCGCGCGCAATGCAAGCTCGACTCCCCCCGTAACGCGGCGCAGTTGCCCGTCCACGAATTCGCCGAGCCCGCCTTTGGTGATATCAACATACTCGAACGCGTTTGTCTGTTCCTGTGCATGTGTCATCACACAAAAAAATATGCACCCCAGCAGCCATGTCCAGCTAGCGCGCATTATTCCGCCTGTGCCCGCTTCATGCTGACCGTCCCGGACAATCCGTGGAGAAGAAGCGTTTTGGTGTGGGCGTGATACTCCATACTCGCCGCTTCCAGCCGGGTCTCGCCGTCGGTCACCGTCACCGGGTTCGACGAAGAAGCGGTATGCGTTTCGTTCGACCACGTCATGTCCTGCAACGCGACCTGCTGCGTGCCGAACGTCACGTTCACGCCGCCCGACAATATCGCCGTTTTTGTGTTGTCATCAAACCGTCCCGCGCCCGCAACGAACGTCGTCTCCGATCCGTCTTCGGCGAACGCGACTGCGGTCGCCTGCTCAACGACCCAGACGTTGTCTTCCGTCATGGAAAGTTTTGGCGCGCGCAATTCAAAGGTGGGCGTTTTGGGTTGATCGCTTTCAAGTACGTCATCAAAAAACCGGAGGGTAGTGTTGCCTATCGTTGCAAAGTCTTCAGGCTCCTGAATTTGCCCAGGCGTCGACACCGGCGCGGCGTCGGGAGAAGCAGCAGGCATTTCCGCGGTCTGCGCCGGGGCCGGTGCAACCGTCGTCTCCACCGGTTTTTGCGAACACGCCGCGGCGAGAAACGCACACGCGAGTGCAAGTCCGCGCCTCATACGAGTGACTTCTCATTTTTTGAAAATACCGCGCGCAACCCTTTCAATGTGAGCAGCGGATCGACGTGATTGATCCGGCTGCACAAGGGCCCGATCAACGGGGCGAATCCGCCCGTCGCCACGACTGTCGGCGTTGCGCGCATTTCGTGCGCAATCCGCGCGACGAGTCCGTCCACCATGCCCGCGTTACCATACGTCAGGCCCGCGCGAATGTGCGATACGGTGTCCTTGCCGATGACATGGTCCGGGGTGATGATTTCTACGCGTGCCAGTTTTGCGCAGCGATCGAACAATGCGTCCGCGGAAATCTGCACGCCGGGCGCGATGACCCCGCCAAGATATTCCGCATGCTCGGAGATGACCTCGAACTTGGTCGCCGTACCCAAATCCACGACCACCACCGGCCCGCCAAATGCTTCCGATGCCGCAACGGAATTCACGATACGGTCCGCGCCGACTTCCTTCGGGTTTTCCACCTTTATGGTAATCCCAGTGCGCACGCCCGGCACTACGAATAGAGGTGCTACGCCGAACATCACGTTGCACATCGCCTCGATCATCGGGTTCACCGGCGGCACCACGCTCGCGATGCAGCACCCGGTTATCGACCGTGGTGATATGTCGTCCTGCGAGAGCAGGCTCGTAAGCATAATGCGCAGCTCGTCTGTCGTTCGCGCCGACGTTGTCGCCAGCCGCCAATGCGCAATGAGAGACTCGCCGTCATACAAGCCGAGCTTCGTATGCGAGTTGCCAACGTCCATGACGAGCAACATGCGCTAGTTTCCCTCCAATTCTATCGGCTCGCCGAACAACACGCGGCGCAACCCCGCCGCCGTTTCCATCACGAGCGCGCCGTCCGTGTCAATCGCGTGTACGCGGCCTTCCATCCCCGCCGCGCGCATGCGCCTGCCAACAAGGCCGCACGCCTCCGCCCACTCAGCGAACACCCCATCCAGTCCGCCTGATCGGATCACCATAATCCGTTCATCAAGGCGGGTCAAAACATCGCGCAACAATTCGCCGCGGTCCCAATGCACCCCCGTCGCCGCTTCAATGGAAGTCGCGCGCCCATGCAGCTCATCCGGAAAATCCGATTCGGCATGATGCGCGTTGATGCCTATGCCCAGCGCGGTGCGGCCCCGCCTCGTTTCAATCAACACGCCGCAGAATTTTCTGCCACCGATCAACACATCGTTGGGCCATTTAATCGTCGCGCGCACCAGCGGCGCAACTGCGTCTCGCACGGCCAGCGGCGCGGCAAACGCCAATCCCTCTATCGCATGCTCGAACGCAACGCTGAACCACAACCCTTTGCCCGCCTCGCTGTGCCATGTGCGACCGTGCCTGCCGCGGCCTGCCGTCTGCTCATTCGCGACGATTACCGTGCCGTCGCCCCCAAGGCGCAACGCGCAATCGCTGGTAGAGCCGATGCTCTCGTAGATCAACACGCGAGAGCCGACGACGTGCGTCACCAACGGCGTCGCGAGCAGGGGAGGGCGCGTCGCGGTGTCAGGCATTGGAAATATCGAGCGACAGATCAATCGCCGGCGCGGAATGCGTGAGCGACCCCGCCGAAATGATGTCCACGCCTGTCTCCGCAATCGCACGCACGCGTTCCAACGTGACGTTGCCGCTCGCCTCGAGCAACACACCCGAACCCTTCGCGCGCTTCACCGCCTCCCGCATGGCATCAAGCGGCATGTTGTCGAGCAGGATCACCTGCGCCCCCGCCGCGACCGCCTCGTCAAACTCATCAAGGTCCGTGACCTCGCATTCAATTTTCATCAGGTGATGCGCATGCCGCGCCGCGCGCCGCACCGCCTCGCCAACGCCGCCCGCCGCGGCTATATGATTCTCCTTAATGAGCACGCCGTCGTACAACCCAAACCGGTGGTTTGCGCCGCCGCCGTGCAACACGGCCTGCTTCTCGAGCGCCCGCAGCAATGGAGTCGTCTTACGCGTATCGCAAATGCGCACGGGCAACCCCTGAACGCGCTCCGCCATCGCCGCCGTCTGCGTCGCGATCCCCGAAAGCCGCTGCACAAAATTCAGCGCCACACGCTCCCCGCTCAACACCGCTCGCGTCGCCCCCGCAAACGACACCAGCGTATCGCCCCCGGCAAACCGCGCGCCATCATCCATCGCCGACCATTCGGCCACGTCCGCATCGAGCTCGTCGAACACCCCGCGAAACACACCCATCCCGCTCGCCACGCCGCCCTGCTTCGCGTGCAACCGCACGCGGCACCGCGCATCCGCGCGCACGAGCGCCAGCGTTGTCACGTCGCCGTGCCCAATGTCCTCGCGCAACGCCGCGCGAATCAGGTTCTGTTGGTCCAACACGTATCGCCACCAAATGAGTGAAAGGCCATAAAGGTAAAAGGATACCACCCAAACAAACACCAAAGCGATTTCAACGCGAAACCATCCTTGTCCATGGCGAGAGATTTGCACAGAGACAATCGTTCGTAGATTTTGCAAATACCGGGGGCGCAGAGAAGGAAACGCATCAAAGTCTCGAAGGAAGATTAAAAGATTTGGCGAAGGCAGATGTTAGCGGCACGGGCGCCTCGAAGCTCGGAAAGCCTGCCTTTCACGTGAGCGTTTTGCTTCGCCTTATATATCCCGGCCAGAACCTTCCTCATCAAATGGTTCCAGATCATCAAGTGGGCGCAGCACGGATACGCCGCCGGGGCCCCAGGATTCGCCGGGGGTATCGGCCAGGCGCGCCGGGGTATTGCCGAAGGGGGAGGTGGAGCGGGTGTCGGGTTGTGAATCGTCATTTCCGTTTGCGCCTGGGTTGGATGCGGGGTTCCCGCCGAGAGCCGCGAAGAATGCCTGGCCGCTTTGCATGAGGTTGTTGGCGACGTTTTCCATTTGGGACTGGAGGTTTCGCGCGGTTTGTTTGAGGGATTCTCGTTCGGTTTCGAGGCGGGCGATGCGGCTTTCGAGTTCACCCGCGAGCGATTGGGCGGCGGCGGCGTTGCGTTTCATGGTGTCGAGTTCCGCGATGCGTTCGTTTAGCGATTGCTCGACGCTATCAAGTTTGGCGCGCGCGGCGTCGCGTTCGGCGCGCAGTTTCGCGGCTTCGCTTTGGAACTTCATGCGTTGTTCGCGTTCCTGGGCGGATGATGCGCGCAACTGTTCGCGGTCTCGTTCGGTTTCGAGGTAGGTCGCCGCGGCGGATTCGCGCGCCTGGATGAGTTCGCCGATGTGCGCGCGGGTGGATTCGACGTCGTGTTTAATCCGTTCGAGTTCGACGTGCAGCGTTTCGCGTTCGGAATCGACCTGTTCTGCCTCGGCGCGGGTCGAGTCGAGTTCGTGGCGCAGGGATTGAATCTGCGCATCGTACCCGGCTTGCGTCGCGGTGTGCGCGGAAGCCATTTCCGCACGTTCGCGATCAAAGTCGTGACGGAGCGCATCGATCTGCGCGACAGCGTCGTCGGCCTGGGCTTTGACCGCGGCGAGTACATCGGGCTGGACCGCGGCGCGGGCCTGCGTTTCGAGCAGCGCTTCCAATTCTTCGATCTGCGCGCGTTGCGCTTCGCGCTGATCGTGGGCGCGTTCGCGCACGGATTCGATCTGGGCCAACACTGTCTGCATGCGGTTCACGACTGCATTGGATTCCGCGCGGGTTTCGTCCAACTGCGCGGTGAGCGTGGTGCCTTGGGCTTCCAGCTCGTCGCGCTCGCGTTGATGGCGCTGGGCATCTCCCCGCGCCTCGTCGAGGGCCGATTTCACGTCGGCGAACTCCTGCTGCAAGCGATCCGTGTCCGACATCACGGCGCGCATGCTTTCCGCTTCGGCGCCGGCGCGTTGGGATTCTTCGCGGGCAGCGGCGAGTTGCGCATGGAGTTCGTCCACTTCGGCGCGTTGCGCATCGGCTTGCGCGCGCAATGATTCGGCTTCGGCCTGAACTTGTTGAAGATGTTCGCGCAATTGCCGCGAGGAACCTTCCGCCTGCGCGAGTTGCGCCGACGTTTCTTGCAGTTCCTCCTGTACCGCGGCGTACTGTTCACGCGCGCCGGATGCTTCGCCGCTGGTTTGGTCGAACAGGCCCTGTAGTTCGGCCAACTGTGAACCGCGCTGGCTGGACGTAGCGTGCGTCTGTTCCAGCTCCTCTCGCAATTCGTCGAACCGTGCGCGTTCGGCGGCGGATTCAGATTCCAGTTGTTCCATCCGCGACTTCAGGTCGTGGACGGTCTGCTGTTCGGCGGCAATTGCGGCGCGGACAACCTCGAGCTCCGCGTCCGCGGCGCCGGCCCTGGCGAATGCCTCGGTGGTTTCCGTCTCGACGCGCTCGACCTGTTCGCGCGCTTCATCCGCCGCGATGACATGTCTTGCGGCGTCAGCGCGAATTTGTTCGAGCTGTTCATGAAGTTCGCGCGCAGTATCGAGGTTTTCCGATGCTTCCATGCGCGCCTGGTTTGCTTCTTCGCGCAAGGCATCGGCGAGCCGTTCGAGTTCGGTCACGCGCGAGGCATTGCGGGTTGCTTCAAGATCGTCCGCGTCCGTTGACGCAACGCCGAGCACACGTGATGCTTCTTCGCGCGCGTTTTCCGCGGCTTCACGCGCTTCGGCAAGTTTGCGGCCCATGTCCGCTTTCGCGATGCGTTCGGCTTCGAGTTCCGCGCGCAACGCGGCGACGTTGGCCGGCGCTTCGGGATTATTTTCTTTGCCGACACGATTGAGCAGCGAACGCAACTGCTCGATTTCCTGCTGCTTGTTGGCGAGCTGGGTGTCGGATTCTTCGCGTAGCTGCCGCTTGATGGTTTCGATTTGTGATTCGGCGCCCCGCGGCACGATTTGGATGACTTGCCCGGATTCGATGATCGCGCGGAAACCTGGCGAGAGGTTTTGCAGCCTGCCGGGATGCACTTTCGTCGCGAGCACGACGTAGTGGTGGTGATCAAGAAAGATGCGGACCACGGCCTCGAGTTCATCGATCAGGTCGGTGAATCGGTCCAGTTGATCCACCAGCAGCACCGCGCTCTGCGCGCGCTCGACCGGAGACGGATCGTCAATTAGCTGCCGGACCTGATCGGGAAAGTCGGCCGCGGTGACATATGCGAGGCCCGTTTTGGTGGTGCCGGCGCGAATACGATTGACAATGGAATAGAGGAGGTGCGTTTTGCCGCAGCCTTCGTCGCCCAATAGAACAGCCGGCAACGGTGAAACGGGCTTGAGCTCCGCTATATCCTGGCAAAGTTGAAACGCGCGACGATTGGAATCGTCGACGAGAAAGGTTCCGAAGTTGAAGCGTTTCATGCCCTTATCAATCCCCGCAGTACGCCAACAAGGGTAACTGCGATTCTAGCCATGCTGCACAAGGTAGTCAACCTTTTACGCGAACGCCAACATTCCGCAACAGGAAATTGCGGTTGCCCAGCCGTTTGTTGCTTTGCTATGGTTCCCATACCGCAGGTCCAAGGAGATTTCATGCGCATTGAAGTTGCCGCGCAGACTGATATAGGCCGCCGCAAGCGGAAGAACGAAGATTATTATGGTGTGTTTCAAGAAGACACGC
>Ga0163150_10001826_pt1 | contig 34644 bp, 34 predicted proteins | sample OliLakLV19P2IB_FD_148628 | JGI IMG/M metagenome (GOLD analysis project Ga0163150, IMG submission 148628) | Freshwater microbial mat bacterial communities from Lake Vanda, McMurdo Dry Valleys, Antarctica - Oligotrophic Lake LV.19.P2.IB | ecosystem: Environmental > Aquatic > Freshwater > Lake >... | reverse complement strand
GATCGTTTCGGGGGCGGACGCCGGGGGACGCCGGGGACACAGATCGTTTTGTTGACACGGACGCCGGACACGGGGGACGCCGGGACACGGACGTCGGGGACACAGATCGTTGCCGGGGACGCCGGGGACACAGATTGTTTTGTTAACACGGACGCCGGACACGGGACAGACGCCGGGCACACAGTTTGTTTTGTTGGGTGGGCTCTTGACACCGAATGCATGGCATGCTCTTTTGTACACTTGTTGTGATTTAGCCGTTCGGAGATTTTTCGAGTATTATCATGGCAAGATTGGCAAGGGCTGACCTATTCGCACCGGATGAGATAGCAATTGTTCACGTTATGAATCGGGTGGTTCGACGATGCTTTTTGATGGGAAATGATCCCGTCTCTGGCAGGAACTTTGATCATCGAAAGTTGTGGGTCGAGGAGCGATTACGCCATTTAGCGGCTTCATTTGGGATCGATCTTCTCGGCTTTGCGATTCTTTCAAACCATTTCCATCTCATCCTGCGCTCGAGACCGGATGTGGTTGCGACTTGGAGCGATACCGAAGTTGCGCGGCGTTGGTTGATGATCTGTCCATTGCGAAAGCGGAAAGATGGCTCGGCGGAGGAACCGACGGAAGTCGAACTGAATTCGATTTGCAACAATCCAGTCCGGTTGGCTCAGATTCGAACTCGACTGAGCGATTTTGGATGGTGGATGCGATTGCTTTGTCAAAAACTCGCCGTCCGAGCAAACAAAGAAGATGGCGAAGTCGGTAAATTTTTTCAAAGTCGCTATCGTGCCGTTCGACTTTGCGACGAAGAAGCGATCTTGGCTTGTTCTGCTTATGTCGATCTCAATCCAATACGTGCCAAGCTGGCCGAGACACTCGAAGAAAGCGACTTTACGTCCGTTCAACGCCGTATCGAAGGACTCAGCGAATCGAAGAAAAGCAGCACAGCGAACCAAGAGAATTTATCAAGCAAAACACCGGCTGCAACGAAAGCATTCGAAGGATCGAAGCGAGATGGCTTTTTATCACCATTGACGATTGACGAGTTTCGGGACGCGATTTGGGCTGATCCGAGTCCAACTGGATTACGTTGCAGCGACAAAGGTTTCTTGCCGCTGACGACGACGGATTATCTCAAATTGCTAGACTGGACAGCTCGCCAAGTGGTTTCGGGAAAGCGTGGATCAACGCCCGATTCAGTTCCAAGCATCCTCGATCGACTTTCGATAAAGAGTAACACTTGGCTAGAGCTAGTCACTCAATTCGGCAAGCTCTTCAACAACGTCGCCGGTCGACCACGCGTCATCGATAACACGCGAAGTCGAGTGCAACATCGTCGCTTCAATCTCCGCCGTGAAGCCCGAGAACTTCTTGCAACGGAATCATAGTTACCGTCTGCGCGGTGGCGATCGTTTCTATCATCGTAGTGAACGCGACGGATTGGAGTCTGATTGCCTTTGAGACGCGACCCGCTCGTCAGATCATTCCGAACCTCTCTTGGCTTCTCGATCACCAAAGTGAGTCAGTGTCCTTGGACTCATTAGCGATATTTCATCGAGGCGGCGACGGCGAGTTCGTCGCAGCGTTCGTTTTCTGGGTGGCCCGAGTGCCCTTTGACGTGATGGAATTCAATGCGGTGCAGGACGACAAGTTCATCGAGCTGTTGCCATAGTTCAACGTTCTTCACCGCTTCCCATTTCGATCCTGATTTGCGTCGCCAATTGTTCTTTTTCCAGCCTGCCATCCAGGTCTTCAATCCGTTGAGGACATATTGGCTGTCGGCATAGAGATGGACTAGGCACGGACGTTTGAGAGCTAGGAGTCCTTCGATGACCGCTTGCAACTCCATTTGATTGTTGGTTGTCATCGCTTGTCCGCCGGCACCTTCACGTACCTGTTTCGTCGGTCCATCGCGTAGGACATAGGCCCAACCACCAGGACCCGGATTTCCGCTGCACGCTCCGTCGGTATACAACTCGACACTCCTAAGCTGGGGCAATGAATTGTTGCTCGTATCGGGGTTGTCATCCGTAGCGTTCGTGGGACGTTTTGTCATTGTGGATTCGGCTAAGGATATGAAAAGCGTGGTTTCGTTGGTTCGTTCGAATCTTGCCCGGTAAAACCGTTTGCAACGGCAGCATCGATTGCTGCCGTTGGTTTCTGCGGCGTGTATTGGATAGGTAGCGTTACTCGAAACACGCTTCCCTTACCCAAATGGCTTTGCAAGGTAATTTCACCGCCCAAGAGCCGACACAGCTCGCGAACAATCGAAAGGCCAAGACCCGTCCCGGAATATTCTCGCGTCAATGCATCGCTCTCGTTGACCGAGCGGACTTGGCGAAATTTTTCGAAAATGGCTTCGTGATCGTGTTCGGCAATTCCCAATCCGGTATCGGCAATGGTAATTCGAAACAAGTTTTCATCGACGACGCCGACTGAAATCGTAATAATTCCACCTTGCGGCGTAAACTTAATAGCGTTCGACACCAGGTTCGTCAGTATCTGCTGAATTTTTGCTTGATCCTGTTCAACCATCAAAATGGATGTCGATGAGTGCGAATTTTTTTCTGGATTGTTGTCCAAGTGCGGCTTCGTATCGGATGGGATGGGAAACGTCGAATCGATTTCAACTTGGAGATCGATGTTTTTATCGATCGCCAGCGCCCGAACGACTTCGCATTGCCCTTCAATCAAGATGACGAGATCGAATCGCGTCGCGCGCACATCCATTTTTCCTGCTTCAACTTTGGCAAGATCGAGAATGTCGTTGATCATTTCGAGAAGTAAGCGTCCACTCTTCTGAATATTGGCAGCGTATCTTTTCTGTTTTTCGGTCAGCGTATCAAAGCCCTGCAGGACATCGCTAAAGCCGAGGATGCTATTGAGCGGCGTGCGCAGTTCGTGGCTCATGCTGGCAAGAAAGTCGCTCTTAAGTCGATTGGCTTCGTAAAGCTTTAAGTTCACTTGCGCTAACTGATCGACGCGAGAATCGAGGACGGTGTTTACTTTTTGTAGTTCAACCTGCGTTTCAGTGAGATGCCGAAGCATGCGATTGAAGGCATCGGAGAGTTCGTAGAATTCGTCGTCGGTATCGATCTCAGACCGCAACGTAAGATTCCCCTTGGAAACCTCGTCGCTTACGTCGCGCAAGTAACGCAACGGTCGAATGACCAATCGGTGAAGTATCCAATGGATAAAAAAGAGACTCAGTGCCAACATGGCTAGCCCGACGGCGATCATGATCGCGTAGGTCGCGATCGCGCGTTGACGCGTTTCTGCATAAGGCATCTTGACCTTCAGCACACGAAACGGCATCTGACTTGAGATGGCTTGTCCGGATGACGAACGCATCGGATGACAATCCAAGCAACCGCTGTTGAACGGGACAGGATGATAGTAATAGTAAAAATCGCGCTCCGGGCCATATTCTTGAAAAAACAGATCGCTTTGTCTCGGACCAAAAGGAGATAAAACAGCGTCTGGGATTTTTAGCGGGCTGGCGGTTGCACCGCCCGATGCCGGAATCGATGAAGCATCCTTCGGGATTGCTTCTTGATTCTCCATCGAACCGATGGGAGGAAAGGGAAGGGGCGGCTCGGTTGTCTTCTCGACTTGCTTCTTGGATTCGGCAAGGGCGATCGCTTCAGCTATCTTTCGAAGCGATTTCAGATCGATATCGGACTTTGGGGTACTACCGCCAAGGTCTTCGAATTCGAGCCGATCTTCAAGTCGCAGCAGCTCGAAACTGATGTCGGTATCCAGCATATCTTTGCGAAGGGCTTGCAGCGCAAGAGCTCGATTGGCATCGTTCTGAGAAAACGCCTCGACATGTTCGCCGAATAGAAACGACTTTGCAAAATCGCGAGCTGCCTGTCGAGTAGCTTCGACGACTAATCGCGTTGCAACCGCCTGTACTACGAAAAAAGCTAGGAAAATGGAGATTACGAGCGAAAGCCCCAGCAGTAGAAGGCATTTTGCTTCCAGGCTCCAGCCGCCTATCGTTCGTCGGATAAACCCCTTATTCATCCGCATTTCCCAGGGAAAAACAACTTTTCTTCCGTCCAATCGTTATATTTGGAAGCCGCTCGAATTAATTGGGTAAGTTTTGCAACTATCGTAGAGTTTAACGACCTCAGCCGACCGAACAACATAGCAAGCACAGGCTACGCAACCAACAAAGTCGATTTGGATTCGCCAAAACACTTGCCATGCGTAGTTTACCAAATTAAAATTGGCAACAATATTATGCGGGACAAAAGTGATCGAATTGCGATTGACTGGCTCTCGCGAATTTATGGTTGCCCTGTTGTGTTAGCCCGTTGCGTTGCCCTGTTGCATAGTTCAGCCGGAATAGCAGTCTGCTCGATTTTCAGCCTTGAATTACTTTGGAGAACTTTAGATGTCCAAACCCTTTCCATACTGGATTCGATTGTCGATCGTATCCAGTCTCTCCGTTCTCCTTTCGTTCAATCCTGCGTTTGCCGGTCGAATCTTGCAACGAGCGTTGACTGCCCATGCCTGTTGCCGAACACCAGTTTGTTCGATCCCTAGCAGCGATTGCTGCGGTGCAACAGCGTTCACCAGTGACTGCGGTTGCTCGAATTCGGTATCCCCAATTGCGAATTCCGGTTGCGCAGCAGGTTGTGGATGTGCTGTCTCTGCTTGTGCCTCGACAGAAGCAGAAGTCGTCTTCGTTCCTGACTGCGGTTGCAGCGTTCCATCGTCAACCCAATCGATGCAAGCTAGCCCGCTATCGCCAATTCCGATGGTAACTCCCGACGCAACCCATGCTCCGATGGCTGATGTACCCGTGCCCGCCGTCGTCCCAAAGGTATCGGAAGAATCGAGCAAGAGTGCACAACTACCAGCCGATGAATCTGCCTCGAAGCCATCGCCGTTCAATCCAGCTCCGAGTGAACCAGCTCCGAGTGAACCAGCTCCGAGTGAACCAGCAGTGGAGCCTTCGACTACAAAACCGGCAGAGACCGAACCAAATGTGACTGCCGTTCCCGATTCAGTACCTAGTCCCCCTGCGGATCCTGTGAAGCCATCGGTTCAAGATGATTTGTTTTCGCCACCGAAAGTCGACGATCCGGCGATGAAGCCAACAGCTCCAGCCGATGACTTATTCGGAACACCATCGACCGAGCCAGCTAAGCCAACAGCTCCAGCCGATGACTTATTCGGAACACCATCGACCGAGCCAGCTAAGCCAACAGCTCCAGCCGATGACTTATTCGGAACACCATCGACCGAGCCAGCACCTGCCAAAGGCTCGCTCGACGATCTGTTTGGCCCATCATCCGACGCGGCGCCATCTGCTCCTCCAGCCGAGTCGGAACCTGTCGTACCGCCGCCAACCAAAAACGAACCTCCCATTACCGACTTGGATGACTTGTTCAAGTCAACCGGTACTGGGTCCAACGCGAAGTCCGAGAAGCCTGTATCGGTCGATAAGGATTCCGATCCAAATTTTGACAGCCTTTTTGCCAATCCTGCCGAGCGATTAAAAGGTAACACTCCAAAGTCGACGCCTCAACGCTCGGGTGCTCTCGGTAAACCTTCGATGCCTGAAAAGCAAATCGAAAAGACGAAAGCGTTGAAGGACGATCTAGAAGATCTTTTTAAATCCAGCAGTCTTAAAAAAGACGACTCGTTTCTAGGCGCTGATTTTCGAGAATGGATCGACAACACTGGTGACTACGCTGTTCACGCTCGGTTAGCAGTTATTTTCCCAGATCGTATTCGACTTCTGAAAGAAAATGGCAAGTTCACAACTGTTCCGATGTCGCGACTTAGCGATGCTGATCGCGACTACGTGACTTGGGTTGCAGTGAGCCTGAGCAAAGGCCCCGCAGTCAAATTCGTGAACACGGAAATCGATCCAGGCAGTGCCAATACCGATATCGCTCGATAGTCTACCAATGGCTTAATGGAATGCGATTAAACCGCAGCGGTAGGCGTCGGGGTTGGCGGCTTGAATTCGAACAAAATCGTCTCGATCCGATCGGCCAATTGATCGATTTCGGTCACGACATCTTCGTGGCGACGCTCCAAGGAAGCGAGGAATTCGGCTGGATCGGCGAAGTGGTCTGGGGTGTCCATGCCTGAGGGATCGGCTGAGAACGGCCCAAGCAAGAATTTTGCTGCTTAAGTAATCGTTGTGCGGATTGGGGAAAGCGCCCCGTAAATACTCGGAATGCGAATTCTCCCAGATCGAGCAGCGATGAAATAGATTTGCGGACGAACGACTGATTTGGCCAAAAGTAGCAGCGAAACCAGAAAAAGAAAAAAAGGTGCAAATAGAACGGTTCAAGCTGTTACAAACGGTCTAGACCACCCAGCAATTCACCGATACACTATTGGTCTAACGTAGTTTACTGGTTTTGAATTAGGTATTTAGGAGAAGTGCATGGTCAGGTTGTTGGTCCGTGACCGAGAAACGATTCAAGAGGCGGTCCGACGCTTTCGTAAGCTAGTCGAACGAAGCGGACTGAAGAAAGAGATGCGAAGACGCGAATTTTATGAAAAACCAAGCGAAATCAAGCGACGAAGCAAGCAGCGGGCCGAACGTCGCAACCGTCGCAACCGTCTCTTAGGTATCCTGTAGTCCACCTAGAGATCCGAATCTATCGGGCGAATAGCTCAGTTGGTTAGAGCGTCACGTTTACACCGTGAATGTCGGGGGTTCGAGTCCCTCTTCGCCTATCGAAGGGCATTTCTGGAACATTAGCAGAAAGCCTCACAGAACCGCAGACGCCTTCATATTCAAGGTTTTCTGCGGTTTTTTTGTCGCCTGTTAAAATGGGCGATTCTTCATAAGGGCTTGTGATTGCCCCTGAATGCACAGAATTTTGCACAACGGTTTGGGTGTTGTGCAAAACTGGCGAGACGGTTGGGGTCCGCAATGCTCTCTGGAAGCTTTCCTCGGTCGGCATCGCATAGTGCTTCATGGCAATCGCCTGGGTGTTGCCGATCCACGAACAGACATCCTTGGCTGGATATAGGGCAAGCAATTCAGTCTCCCTAGATGCTCGAAGGTTTTGAAATAACTTCGGCCATTGGCGGATGCCCGCCTTCTTCAGCATCCGCTCAAAACCCTTCCGGATGTTCTGGCCATCAATCAAATTCGGGAAGACTGGTTCGGTAATCGGGACATCGATACCGACGTTCGCAAGCTTCGACAAGTCTTCAAGATACGGCCGCAACTCTGGGAATATCGGGCATTGTCGAATCCCCTTACCCTTATGGTGTTCCGTCTTGGTTGCGTGGATGGTCATCACGCCTGTTTCGAATTCGATATCGCACCAGCGCAACCGCGTAAGTTCCGAGGGGATTCGGAGCCCACCGAATCGAGCTAACGCGATGATGCCTTTCCAGGTTGCATCGGGTGCCATCTTAAGAGCCCGGTTGATGGTCGGATGATCGACGAAGAACATCCGTTCCTCATTTGCACCTACCGCCGATACCAAGCCTCGGAACGGGTTGTCTTTGATCCAGCGCAGTTTGACTGCGAACTCAAGAATCTGCTTGCATAGCCCGCTGCGCCGTCGAACGGTGCTTTCCGACAGCGACGTCTTTCCATGGGTCAACTTGCCATCTTTGTCTTTTCGCTCCCGCCCCTCGCGATTGTTGCCAGAAGACGCCAGCCACGTGACCCATTCTTCGGCATGTCCGGCCGTGATCGAATCGACCTGCCGGTCCGCCTTGAAGTAACGAACCAGACAGTCGCCCGCCTGTTTCAGCTTCACTTGAGTCCTTGGCTTCTTGCGGGTGATCGTCGCCAAGTATCGCTCGATCAAGACAGACAGCGGTCGGTCTTCCCTTTCGACAACTTCCGCCACCCTCGGTTCGACGAGTCCACATTCTGAAAGCTTTGCGTGAAACGCATCCTCAAGGCTCCCCAACCATGCTCGGGTCCGTTTGTCGTGGGCTCGGGATTCCTCGATGTCGTCAATGATCGTTTCAACGTAGGACTTAAACGATCGAGCAAACTCTTCATCAACGATCCCCAGCGTTATGCCGAGCCTTGGATCGTTCTTCGCAGCGTTCGGCGCTAAGAACTGGATTCGAAACGAGACTTTGCCACGCAATGCGGACTTGGAAAGCGATGCCATTCGGTGAACTCCTCAGTGAGTCTAACTTCTCAGAAGGTATCAAAAATTCGCAGCGCTCTGGTCTGAGTCCAGGTTTCGGGAGCTACCCTAGCTGCGAGCAACGTATTGTATCCGACTACAACTCTGCGGCAACCGAATTACTCGATTGCATCGACGCGAGCACTTCCGGAAGGCGAAACAAAACCCGGCGACCATTGCGAACGTGTGGCAGTTGTCCACCAACCCTCTTTTGACACACATCGAGAAAGCGTCTGCCAATCTCTCCGGTCAACAAACGGTCGATTCCTTCAATTACCTTCTTGTCTTGTCTCGATCAAACTGCTCTTCGAAATTACTCAGATGCAAATTCTCGTTTTGGTAAATGACTGTCTAAACTACTCCCAAGACTTAGTCTTGAACCCGAGATTAGTTGCATTCTCGGAGACGGATCGTTTGGTTTGGTCGGATGCTCCGTTGGCGAACTCGGCGTTGATTTCGAGGGTGATTTCTAACGCGGCGTTGGGATCGCTGGCGAGCAACTGGATGATCTCCTCGGCGACTTGAACGAGGTGCATCTTGGCTGCGGATGGCTTGATTTGAATCGAGCCGTGGAAGGACTTGGGCTTTGCGGATGGAGTTGTGCCTGTGCCCGTTGAGCCGGTGCCTCCTGTCGATCCCGTTCCGGTTCCCCCGGACGTTGAGCCCGTGCCCGTAGCGCCGCCTGTTGTAGTACCTCCAGATGACGAGCCACCGGTTGTGTCGCCACCGACCAACTTCGCTGCTTCCTCATCTTCTTTGGCCTTTTTCACGCTGAGCGCGTAATCGCTTGCCGCATTGGGTTCGATGAGCAAAAGAGTATCGTCGAATTGGACGTTTCCTTCACCGACGTGAAAGCCAGTGTACTTGTCGCCATCTAGGCCGTAGGCCGTTCCGAAGAAGTCCGTTGACGATGCTCCCGTGCGAATCGCCTGCACAAGGGAATCGCGGTTCTTGAGTCGTGGCAGATAGAGATACTTCAGCGTGTCCTCCCAAAAGGTCAGCGCCCCGGCAGAATTCTTGCCATCTTTCCAATACAGTTCTTTGAGCTTCGCACGCAGGTGGACCGGAGACCATGTGGTAATGACAAGTTCATTGTCGATACAAACGCGTTCGATTTCGTTACCAGCCGAACCTCCGCTCGAATTGAGCGGAAATGCCTCGACGGTTGGCTTCGGATCGGTGGCAGAATTCTGCACAGGACAGAGCAACCACTTGTAGCATTCTCGTGCAGCACGGGGCACGACCTCCTCGGCGCTTAGCAATTCCTTTTCGGCCTGCTTCTTTTGCAACAAGTCGATGTTGAGGCGACCTTCCTTCACGTCTTCAACAATCGAGTTCCACGCCAGGGCCACACGGGCGGTATCCCGTAGTCTTGCCAACACTGCCATATCGGGTGCGAGAAAGACGAGCCGGTTGCCACGGTATCGCGGTTTGGTGCCGTTGTTGCGAACGTAATCGAGGACTGCTCCTTCGGCAGGTTGTTTCAGGTCACGTGAATGGCAGTTCTCAGGCGAGAGAACCACCAGCCGAAGCGCACTGTCATCTGGAACGTCTCCGTGCGGGGTGAAGATGTGGACGCCATCAAAGAACGTGGCGCTACCCACCATCTTCTTGAGCGATTCTCCGATCTTGCCTCGTACATCGGTATTGTCATCAAAGCGGCGCTTGCGATCTTCCATCTCTCGGCGAAGATTGGCGCGTGTGTCAAACCAAAAACGGGTTGCTTCCTGAGACTTATCTCCCGAGCTATTTAGATAATGAAGTCGATCCGCCAGTCGATTGAGCACGTCAATGTAGGTCGCTGAAGTTTGACCAGGTTGGAGACAGCCAAGTAAAACACGAGCTCGGTCGAGTCCTCGAATGCCTGCCTTGCCAGCAACCGAGGATGGAGCGCTACCGAGAAACAAAGTCCGTGCTACGCGACGGGCGGCGTTCACCTGTCCAAAGCGAGGTTCTTTGTTTTCTAGCTCTGTAGTTTCGGCACGCTCACCATCAATGTCTTTTTCGACAACTGCATCCCAGCCAGCCGGAAGATAGACAGTCAATTCATTTCGCGTGCTGCCATCATGGAGCGGTAAACTTCCGGGCAGGATCATCAGGTCCTTGTTGTCATCTTTCCACAATCGGAAGATCACTTTCGCCATCAACTTTAGAACGCCACGAGTACGTTGGAAACCATCGATCGTGGTCCAGTCTTCGTACAGGCGATCGAACACCTCGGGATGAATCGGGTAGGCTTGAATGAGTCGGTCGTAATAGCGGCCTTCTTGTGTTTCAGCCGGTAGCTTCGAACCTTCGGCAACATACGCATCAGCAAAGGCTCGACATACCGCATCGCGCATCTTGCCATCGTTTACAGGCTCGAAAAGCCGCCGTCGAACGATTTCGAATGCTTCCTCCGTTGCCACCGGTTTCCACAACGCTTGGATTCTTCCAAAGGTTTTCTCAAGTGACCTTAGTGCTGCGACACCGTGTTGTGAACCTGCTTCGATTTCAGACTCTGGCAACGAGGCCAACACGATCGCATTCGGGACGAGCTTTACGGCTTCCGTGAGCGATTGCATAAACGACAAGTTGCTATCGAAACTGCCGCCGCTGAGGGTTACCCCCGCAACGAACTGGCGGATGTAGGCAACGAGTTCGTCGATCAGAACAACGCATGGTGCGTATTTGGAAAGCAATTCAGCAAGGACATCCTTTCCTGGCGATGTACCGGTTGCGTCGGCTTCTTTTACCAATGCAAAGCCTTCGCTCCCGCCAAGCTGCCAAGCCAGTTCGCCCCAGAGCGTCTTGATCGCTTGTTTTCCATGTTTCCACGGTTGGGCTGGCGCATGGGCCGTCCCATCCAAAACCGCTACTCGTGCTTGAGGTATATCCATCATTCCGGCTTGCTCGATCAGCGATGGTATACCAGCAAGTTCCGACAGAGCGCACTTCCGCGTAGCCAAGTGGTACACAGCCAGCATCGTATGCGTCTTGCCACCACCAAAGGCGGTTTGGAGCTGCACAACTGGTTCGCCACCATTTCCGACCAATCGCTGAGCGACTTGCGTCAGCAGCAGTCGCATTCCCTCCGTGATAAACGTGCGGTCAAAGAAAGCAGCCGCATCCTGGTATTCTTTCGACGCTTTACCCGAATGAACCGCCGTGATGTCCGCAGCGAACTCCGATTGCTGAAAAGTTCCTTCCAACACGTCGCGGTGAGGTACTGCAATTTCTCGCCAAGGTTTCATAGGAGGGATGAGGGGTGAGGGGTGAAGGATGAGATTTGGATGCTAACGGTTTTCATACTTTATCTTTCATCCGTTGTTTAGTGTTTTTTACAATCGTAGTCAGTATCGCAATCAACTGATTGCATTCGTCTAGTAATTCCGACATGCGAGTTTCGGCAACAAATTCTCCGTCTACCAAAAGCTCTATCCAGTAACTAGTTTCATCTAGTTCCTTCAAGCAGTCGCCCAGTTTGGCGATAAATTCCGCATCGGAGCGTGAACGATGAGCCTCTCGAAAGTTCGCGCCCACGCTGGTGCCAGATCGAAGCACCTGTCGCCCAATAACTTGTTGCTCCGTCGACTTGTCCAGCGCACCATACATTTTGACAATTCGAAGCGCAAACTGCTTCGTCCGTTCCCGCAAATCGCTTCGTTCCTCATTCATCCATCATCCCTCCACCTTCATCCCTCAAAACGGTCCAGTCTTCAAACGCAAGTTGGGGGACGCGTTCAAAATCGACGGTGTTTCTAGTAAGGACTGTCATTTGATTCGCGATAGCGATCGCGGCGATGCGAAGGTCCATCGCACCGATGCGAATACGTTGCCGTCTCAGGTCTTCGTAGACTTCAGACGCCTTCATGTTAAACGCCAAGACATTTGCCTCTGAGAAGTCAGTAAGGATCGACTGTAGTTTCTCGTAACCTCGTACCAAACCGGGAGTATCCTTGCGTCTGGCAACAAACGCCGTCCAACCATTGATCTGCTCGTGAAATGACACGATCGACACGAAGAAGTCTTGCGAACGATACTCGCTCATTCGCTGCTTTATTTGCCGACATTCAGCGGACTGACGGAGTTGCAAGAATCCGAGATGATCCGTATCGAAGATGAACATGGATCAGGTATCCTTGACTTCGTCATTAGGATAATCAGGCTGCTCGGCGTCTCGCATTTCTTTTCCCAGCCTCAGGATTTCCTCGAAATCCGCATCGCCCTCAAACGAGCCAGTGATCTTCTCAATCCAATTCGACTTGTCGGACTGAACTCCCCTCTGGGCCTTGAGAATCGCCAACTCTCGTTCGACTTTGGCAAGTCGTGCTTCAAGTGTGTCTGACATTTTCATTTCTCCTATTGTGAATTTCTCGATTGCATAAATCTGTGCATCTTATTCAACCCTCATCGCTCATCCCTCAAAAAGCATGCGTTGGGTGGCAGTCGGTTCTTTAGCGGCGGCGGATTCGATGCCGGACCAGGAGGTGACGACTTCGTTGTAGGCGCGGGCGTCTTCGGCCCAGTTCTTGCGCTCACAGAGCGTGTAGAGTCGGTAGGCGAGTTGCCGGGCGGCTTCGGCTTTGGACTGGACAGCGGCAAAGACAGCCGCCGCTCCCGTTTCGCCTTCGGTGTTGAAGACGCGGATCAGTTGGTGCAGCACTTCCCAGATCGGAAGTCGTTGATCCGTTTGCGGGTCCCAGTCTTTCGGGTACTCAGCCCATTTGAGCAGTCGAACATGACCGCTGGCAGCATGGAGTACACCGGCCTGCTTAACTCCGTCCACACTGGTCCCTTTCGCACGCGCGAGCGTGTCAGCTTCGCCAAACTTGCCAACATCCCAGCCATATTGCTCAAACCAGTGAAGGCAGAACTGCGTGTCGGCGTCGAAGTCGTCTTCAGCCAGGAAGCGGTTGATCAGTTGCAGGGCGGTTCGCACCGACATTGGTGTACCGTTTGCTTCGAGCACCGCTGAGTATTTTGAATAGAGTGCCATCCCAGGACCTATTATCGATTGCGATAGATCGACGGGGGCCACAGGAGACGGTAAATCTTCATTTTCACGCGTCATGGCTTCGAGGGCAAAGGGAAGCGTCGAGTTCAATTCGCGAATGAAATCTCGACGGGATATTGTTGTCGCGTTTGAAGTGCGAGGTCTGCAAACAAGTACGATAGACGATGCAAGCGAGTTAGTAGTTTTCTTGAGATTACCGGTTAATTCAGTACGCATAGGCCACGTGCCCGTAAGCGTTAATCCCGATAAGAAAACTGCCTCGAGGAATGTTTCCCAACCAGTGCTGTTCGTACCATCAGATTGAGTGTCCGACTGCTTAAACGCATAATAGATCGTTATAGGTGCAGTTGGATTGGCCTGCATCGCAAGACTATTCATCGCCAAAGTCATACCAGCTAGAAAGAATTTTTCAGCGGCAAGTTTAGATGAATGACGAAAAGGTGTTGCTATCAGCTCCTCATCTTTGGGGACCGAAATAGTTGCGAGAAGGTCTGGATAGATACCTCGAAGTGATCGACGCAGCCACGTGTAAAAATAGTCGGACAGGTCAGCGTAGCCTATATTGTCGTAATAGGGTGGATCGGTTGATATAAACAGTTTCTGTGAAATAGTTTGTCGTTGTGCATCGACTTGTATTGCGAATCCTGTTGGGGCAGGTGAGCAAGCGGCAGTTGAAAGAAACTTAGACGCTTGATCAACTGCTCCATCTATGTTTCCCGAAGAATCACTAAATGGATTTGCCTCGGCAAAATCCCACACCATGGGCAAAGACTGACGTCCGAAGGTAGAGATCATTTTCTGTGTTGGTGATGCCCAAGCACAAAGCGTTGACCAATAGTTAGCCCCCTTGCTGGTCATAAATGCAAGATATGTACTAATTGACTCGGCGTAGGCACGAGTACCAGTTCCACCTTCATTTAACGGAATGCCCTTGAAAGCATCGTCGCCACCTACTGCATCAGCGATTATCTTCTGAGTTGATTCAACTACAATTGCGTTAAAGGTTGTTAGTGCAGTTAGCTGCCGTGCTGTAAAAAGCGAGCCGTGAGTTTTCATTCCGTACAACGGTACTCGGATGCTCAACGCTTTTTCAGGAATAGGCGTTTCCGGTTTCCATTCCGGGATTGTAGATTCTGCCAGCGTCGCTTGTTCACTGGTCGGCGACAAATAAATTCGTCCTCGATTCCCTTCTGCGACTATTGCCATTAGCTTTGCACCCATTCGCCCCGCGCAACCTTCTGATCGCAAATAGTCGAAATCCATCGGCACGTCCGAAACTAAGCACCTAAACGCTTTCCGAGTCCCCGCAGAAGTTCCTGATTTTGAATTGTTAGGTATCATGCCAACTCTCACAACAAACTCGTATTTATCACCATTAATTCGCGGCTCAATCCAGGCTTCACTACCTTTTTTGCTACTTAAAATGAATGAGTTAGCGAGTGGGACGTCCACGTGGGCAAAAACAGGATTTGGACTCTTCACAGTTCTAGCCCACAACCAAGCGATGACTGTAAGCTTCTGTCCAACAGACGGTTTTAAATCTGGTCGTTCCTTCGTCATCTCCTCCGTGATTTCGATTTTGGGATAGAGATGCCCAATGCGTTTCTCTGCTTCGTCACGCATCCATTTACCGTAATAACGTACGTCCTCCGCTAAGCCTTCCGCTCCGTGCCATTGTTTAGTTCCAAGAGGATACTTCTTCCGTGAATCCGGATTAACTGGCGGCATCCCGGCGAACTTGGGCGGGATTTCGATCATGGCTTTGTTAATCAGAACAGCGACCGGATTCAAGTCGCTGGCATAGGCTTCCAATCCCAATCGCTGAGCTTCGAGAGGAATCGTCCCGCCACCGGCGAATGGATCGTGCAAGCCTGGCATCTTATCGGGATTGAATAACTCGGCGGCTTCTGGATGTTCCTTGTTCAGCTCGCAGACTTCGTGCCAGCTCTTGCGAATCTCTTCGCGTGCCGGTCGAAGCACTTCTTCGTTCGTTGTGTTTTCCCACAGCACCAAGTCCTCGATGATCTTAAACAACCGCGCTCGCGCCTTGGTCCAATGTCCCTTGATTTGCTTGTTAGGTTCCACTCCTGAATTCTGACAGCGCCACAAGTCTTCTGGATCGTTGACCAACTGCGAAAAGATCACCGCTCGCGCAGCCGCCAAAGGCCGTCGCGCCCACCAAAGGTGCAAAGTCGAAGGATGCCCGTGCCGAATCGACTTCTCGCGCGCGCAAGCCACATTGATCGCATCCAACGGCAACGCGACTTCGATGAGCTTCTTTGGGGAGATTATGGTGTGGCAGTCCTGTGACATCCGTGCATCTCGGTTCTGGTTTAAGGATTGTATGCCGAAGGAGCATTGCTCTCGATTACTTGCAACTTCATTGCATCTCGCGTTACTTCGTCGATGTATCCAAGATTGCAAAGATGCTCAACAGCAGCACTAAAACTAACTAGCAGTAGTTCGCAAAATTGCCATACACATGGAATCGAGTCGACTTGTAGATTGTTTTTCTGAATTACCAGTTCGATGAGGTTGCGCGGCATAAGGAACATAGCCGCAAAAGCGTTCGCGCGCTTCTCAATGTCAACAGGAGCCCACGGACCAGATGCAAGCGCCAATCGCATTCCGTGGGTTCGGTCGTGTAAAAGATGGCAAAGTTCGTGCGCAAGCGTGAATCGTCTCGGATATCGCTCTTGATATTTGTATTGTGAATTTATTGCGATCATGGGCTCGAAACCTTCGCCTGCAATCGCAATTGCTCGGATGGTTCTATCATCCAATGCGATGTCCGAGACTGTTATTTCGAGTTCCCGAACAACTCTTTCGATGTCAACTGATACCTCGTTAACGAACTCGTTTGCAAAAGCCTCATGAAAAGATTCGGCCAATTCGTAGCCTTTGTCCCACGGGTACTCCAGTGCAGACCGTATCGGTATGTCCCTTGTCATTTGTCTTAGTTTCTGCGATTCAACGGCTTTTCCATGCGCGCCGATGACAACTTTCGAAATGCGTTCAACGTCTTGTCTACTAATGTGGGGCGAAACGGAACCAAACATCAGACAGACTTGCGGAGCTTCACGAATGAAAGTGTCTGTGTATTCACCGTCCATGAAGAACGCGTATGTGCTATCGATGCCTTGATCCACAAATTCTTGGGTATGGCTCCGATAAGATTGGCCTGCAGTCTGACCGTTGTCGGAAAAGCCCGCCATCAATCCGAGACGTTGATAATTCCTATCGTCGCTTCTGAGTGATTCAAAATCCTGCCGCAGCCTTTCAAAAACTTTGCTATTTGGGATTTCGTTACGAAGATGTTGGGTGGCAGAGTCGAGAAGGCCTTCAAGTTGGTCAACAACCAGCTGCGCTTCGATCCTCGCATATCCATGTGCTGCAAAGAACTGATAGTGCTCTGGCTTACCGGCGATCGGTGACGGCCCCCACGAGAACTCTATGAAGTCCCGAAATCGTCGAATGAACAAATTGGGAAATAGTCCGCCGTCTCGGCAAGCCAGTAGAGAATGCCTCGACCACCACGCCTGAAAATTCTCTTCCCAAATATCGGATTGTTCTTCGCCGAGAGCAAGAGGAGGACTGGCAGTATGCCGAAAACTGAGCCATGCATCTCGATCTTGGTTCTTATTTGGAAGTCGCTCTTCATGGAGCAAATAGTCCCAATTGTCGATTAGCCAACGCAACAATGGTAGAACGTACCAATTAACTTTGTCGAGAGAATGATTTAATTCTTGATGTCGACAAAGATTTAGGCCGTTGACCCAAATTTCGAAACTGCCCCATGTTGCAGCCTGCTCCAACGATGCCCCTCGTCCGTTCTCCGGGTCTTCGTCGAAGCTGAGAGCGATTGCAAAATTCTTTATATTGCCGAGCGTCCACGAACGCGATCGTATCATGAGTGAGCTTCCTTATGCTGCTTAATCTGGCGCTTATTTACCTTACCTTCGCTCTTCCACAACTTTTGAAGTCGATACGGGACTTCTATCCAACCGACAGGATAACCGTGCCAGACACCCGGCTGATGTTGTTGGGCGCAATATGCTCGACCATCAAACACTGCATAACGTTTGTCACCATCGACCTCACTTGCAATCAGCAATTCGGTAACGTGAGGCCTCACCTCCTGATCACAAATACTACCCTTGCGACCAGGCTGCCAAGGATCGCTGTGTTTGGGATTGGATTCGTAGCGCATTTCAATTGCTTTGTGTACCGTCTTTAGAGGATTTTCGTTGACTTCTTTTTCCATCGCACTGATCTCTATTCTACTCAATGTGATTCATCCTGCGCCGTGATTTCCAGCTAGACATTGCGCTCTAGATAGTAAATCGCTCAGATTGTAGTTGATGGACGACACGCCCCAGCCGGGTTCGCGATCGAATGGGCGGCGAACGTAATATGGGCCATCATGGCTGTCGTCTTCGTTTACGAGCACAATGGCTAGCACAAACTTGTCGCCTTGGTTGAAGGCGTAGAGCATCTCATTGCGGGTGACGGTGATCGTTGCTGCCCCTTTGATGCGTCCCTTGACTTCAATGTGGCGGACTTCGGCGATGGTTTCTCTTGCTGGCGCGTCGGGCTGGTATTGGGGGACTGGTGGGTGCGATGTCAGATCCCAACCGCACTTGTCTGCGGAAACATCGACGACATGACAACCTTGGGATTCTTCAGTGAGCCGCACCGCGTTCATGGCGATGCGTTCGATACGGCTGCGGGCGATTGGATCGGCTGAGAAGAAACCACTCGCTTGCGCGTCGGGCTTGTCACCACGAACTTGACGCATCAATCCAGCCGGAACAACGAGAGCACCGCCGAGAACAATCGGCGTGCAGTTGACGACGTGACGCATCGACTGAAGTTCTTTCTTGCGATTCTCTAAACGGCCTTCAAGATCAGTTACGGTTCGCCGAGCGTTCTCCACATTCAGTCGTACATCCTTGCCCGTTTCCAGGTCTTCCTTGAGCTTGAGCCAACGATCCGACCAGAATTCAATCTCTCGACTTAATCGCTCGTGGACTGCTGCCAATGTTTTATCGACATGTGCGACGCGACGGTCGTTCACTTCACGGAAATGCTCAGGAACGATCGATATGGCAGCCAGCGCCACAGCGCGTTGCTCTTGATCAGCCCGAATCCATGGAGCATCGAGAACATCTTTAATGAGCGACCGTTCTGAATTGGCGAGCGGCTCTAGGTCCAGATGCGGTGCCCAGCCGGCGAATGAAGTTGAGCCATCGGGATTCACTCGGACAAATTGCAATCGCTTGGATAGAGCTTGCCCATCACCTGACTTCACCTCGTGTGTGACGAGGAACATGAGCCATGGTTCCCTGCCATCATCGGCAGGATCAACTAGCACTGTTCCTTGCCGCAGGAGGTTGGCATGCTGTTCTAAAAGCAAGTCACTAACGGCGAGCATCAATGGATGACCGGGATGCATGAGGACGGCGCGGGCGATTCCCGGTTTGTCGGAGGGTTGCAATGCATCCTTTTCAAAGCAGACGCGATCGTAACGTTTGAGAACCGGCTCTTGCTCGCGACGATTGCGGCCTGTGATCCGTCGATCACGCTCGCGAATGGATGTTGGTACGTGGGTGACCTCGAACCGACCAAGCTCGCGTGGATAAATCGAACCGCCGATTTGCTCGAACGCCTTCATGAAAAATGATCGCACGAAATAGGGTTGAAGCCGGCGAGCTTCGGCCTTCTCCATTTCTCCCTTCACTGCATACAGTCGGTCGGCACTCATCGTCTCTTGTGCGAGTGCATTTCGGTTGAGTAAGGATTTCAAATGGTCGTGATCGAGTGCTTGATCGATCTTGCGAGAGAGCCGCGAGCGTACCTCGGGTTGATCGCCGTAGCGAATGGCTTGAATCAGCAAATCCTTCAAACTGCTTTCTTCGAAGACTTCGCCCAGGATATCGAACACACGACCTTTTAAAGCGTCGCTTTCGACTTCCAATTTCTCTAACAGCCGATGGTAAACGTCGCCTTCGCGTGTCTCTTTTGCCACAAGGTTCCAGAGGTGGCAAACCTCGACTTGCCCAATACGGTGAATACGCCCGAATCGTTGTTCAAGCCGATTAGGGTTCCAAGGGAGATCGTAGTTGACCATCAGGTTGGCGCATTGCAGGTTCACACCTTCGCCCGCTGCATCGGTAGCGATCAGTACTCGCACATCGGGTTCGGATCGAAACAGTGCCTGAATCTTGCGTCGTTCATCGCGATGGGTTCCGCCATGAATGGTGACGACTGCTTCCTGATTGCCGATGACGCCTGCAATCTTTTCATGAAGGTAATTGAGTGTGTCGCGATGCTCGGAAAAGATAATCAACTTGCGTTGACGACCGGAAACGTCGCGCATCTCAGGTGCGTTTTGCAGGATCTTGGAGAGTTCGTCCCACTTGCGATCCTGGCCCGACGCGACCACGGTCTTGGCTTTGGCTTCGAGACTTTTGAGGATGACGATCTCAGCCTCGAGCTCATAGATACTGCTGGCTGCCGTGGCATCATCGACAAGCGTCTGTTCCAGGTTTTCTTGCTCTTCGGCGTTGAGGTCATCATCGTCTTCGGGAACATCCGCCAACACATCGGCGAGTACTTGGCGACCTCGGATGTCGAGCTTCTCTTCACGTAGTCGGTTTTCGAGACGTTCCTTGCGGCGGCGGAGCGATTGGTAGATGGCTTCGGGGCTAGAAGCGAGGCGACGCTGAAGGGCAGTGAGCGCGAAGCCAACCGATCCCTTGCGTGAACCGGCCAGTTGATCGGCCTTACCCATTTCTGTCTTCACGTAATCCGTGACGGACTCGTACAAGGCGGCTTCGATATCCGAAAGCTTGTAGTTGACGGTGTAGGCTTTGCGTTCAGGGAAGAGCGGTGTGTTGTCGAACTTGACGAGCTCTTCCTTGACCATCCGCCGCATCAGGTCAGACACGTCGACTTGGTGGGCAGCATCGCCACGGAATTTGCCGTAGAACCTGTCGGAATCGAGGAGGGACAGAAATAGTTGGAAGTCCTCGTCTTTGCCGTTGTGAGGAGTCGCTGTCATCAAAAGCAAGTGGCGCGTTCGTTCACCAACTCGTTCAGCCAGTCTGAAGCGAGCGGTCTTTTCCAGTTTCGAACCATAGTAGTGTGCGGACAATTTGTGGGCTTCGTCGAATACGACCAGATCCCAGCCCGCTTCCAGCATCTTTAGCTGCAAGGGGCCTGGCGCTCGCCCTGATGGCGTTTGCTCTTCGGCTCTGGATAGCTGGTCTAAACGGACGATCAGTTGGTTATGCTCTTCGAATGGGTTGCCACTTGGCGAGGCTTGCTCAAGTTCCGATGAAAAGATGCGGAATTCCAGGCCAAACTTTTCGTACAGCTCGTCCCGCCATTGTTCCACCAAACTACCGGGTGCAACGATCAGTATTCGATGAGCGTCGGCACGCATTACGAGCTCGCGAATATAGAGGCCTGCCATAATCGTCTTGCCAGCGCCAGGATCATCGGCCAGAACAAACCGGAGCGGCTGTCGAGGAAGCATCGATTCGTAGACGGCAGTGATTTGGTGAGGCAACGGATCGACGTTCGATGTGTGGACCGCCATCATCGGATCGAACAGGAACGCAAGGTCGATGCGTTTGGCTTCGCAGGTCAATTGAAACGCTGCTCCATCGCCATCAAACGACCAGGGGCGCTCGACGGTGGCGACGCTGAGGTTTGCTTCGTCGTCGCGACCGAGCAGTCGTTCCTTTAGCCCACCATCGTGTGTTCGGTAGAAGACTGTAAACGCGCCATCACCAACTGGTACAACCGCCGAGATCGTAGCGATCGCGGATGGCTCTAATCCGACGAGCGACAATCCAGGCTTTAGTTCTTCTAGTTTGATCATGGATGAAATTGCCCGTCTATTATCTTGGCTTAGGAGCTGCCACAGGTCGCGCCACGGAAGCCAGGAAGTTCTCTAAGTCAACTTTCCGAAACAGTCGGTAGCCGTTTACCGGATTCTTGTGCACAGGAATCTTTCCGGCCTCTGACCAGTTACGAAGCGTGCCTTGTGACACCCCGAGAATCTCGGCAGCTTCAGCCACCTTCACGTATTCACTGAGTTTTGACTTCATCTTTGGAGCCTCTTCGGTTACCCGCGAATTGAATGGCCCAGAGTCTAACAAAGTCTACAAGTCTTTGATAGCATAAGTGTTTATTTGGCTGACGTTAGCATGAAGCATTGACGCGTTTGGTCACTGGCGCTCAAGGAATCTGGAAAAGTTCTTCGTCGCGTCGGCTGGTTGTTAACCAGAGCTACTCTGTCAAAGCAAAGAATCTGAGAGTTGCAGCAGTCACGCCAATCGAGATTCTGGTGAACCGAACGCCTGTCGAGAGTGTCTTCGCGTCTGCAAAGTGTAAAGGGAATGGATCCGGAAAACCACGCACAAGAATAGTAAAATGTCCGGATCGCATTCCCCATTCACGGTCATTCACGTTCCGCATGCGTCGAAAGCGATTCCGGAAGAGGTTCGTGAACAATGGACAATCACTTGCACCAAACGAATTTACGGTCGTCGATTTCACGCTCTCCGTCCCATCGATACCCACAGAGAAAACCGTCTTTGGCAACGCTGTAGTCAAGGCAAGCGACGTTCGGTGCAAGTTGCTCCGGTCGGTCGGCTTTAAGCCAGTAGTGCCCAACGAATACAGGCGACGCCGTTGCAGGGTAGGCCGAGATTTTACGGCATTCTTCTGGATCGATTTCAATAGGACAGTCAATGGGGTCCGATTGCAAAGCGTAATCTTGGTAAGTCGTTCGGAAGCTTGGTTTCGCATACCATTTTGCTCGAATAGCATTCCTTTCATGATGTTCCTTGTCGCGAAACGTTTTACCTCCCGGCAACACTAGCTCTTTCCCCTTCAGCACGATTTCGACAGCGTTGTACAAGGGGCTTTTCTCAATCGTCGCTCCAGCAAGGAATGCGTCATTGAACTTGGGATCGTTGGCTTTTGCGTCTGCTATGCATTGAATCTGCTTGTCGTCCCAGCATGCATGAACGGCTCGGCACATCGTACCGTTCGGTCCCTGGATCTCTGCCGACATCGGAAGGATGCGAAACCATTCGAGCGAGTCTGCAAGTTGGCTATCGGTCAACTGTAGCAAAGTCGCTGAATGCTGCCGAATATTCTTAATTGAGCGACAACGAAGTGAATCGTGCGCTCGATCGTTGACCGATGTATGAAACGCCAACGCATTAAACTCGTGATTCCCCATTACCGCCAGCGCGTTTTCGGACTCGACCATCCCCCTGGCGATTTCCAGGACGCGATAGATCTTAGGACCGCGATCGATGAAATCCCCGAGAAAAATCACCTTGCGTTCCGGATGGTGATAAACGCCGTGGTGAAACGTGTATCCCATTGCCTCGAGTAACTTTTCCAACGGATCGGCATAGCCATGAATGTCCCCGATCAAGTCGTATCCGGCTATCGTGCTCACGCCTTATCTCCTGGAAATCGTTCCTATGCGTATTCATTAGCCGCCAAGCGAAGTGCTAACTCACGTTCGAACATTAGAATCCAAGGATCGGATGTGGACGCAACGGATCGCGTAAAAACTGAAATTTATCGCGAATGATTTCCGCGTATTGACCAAAGGTGTCACGCCAATCCCTAAGATGGACCTTTGGCATCGTGGTTCACTACAAAGTTTCTGGTTGCGTGAACCTGTGGATGCGATTGCGTGTCGAGTAATATTCGTGTCATTGGTAAAGTGTTTTTCGTCCTCAACCCAGGAGCAGATTCATGAACGCAAACTTAACGGACATAACTCTCGTTGTTGATCGAAGCGGGTCGATGCAAAGCATCCGAGACGACGCTGAGGGGGGCGTCAACGCTTTTATCGAAGATCAGGCCAAGGAGCCGGGCGAAGCGTTTCTGACGCTGGTGCAGTTCGACACGGAGTACGAATTTCTTCATAAAGGCGTACCGATCTCACAGGTTTCTAAGTTCTCGCTCGTACCGCGAGGTTCGACGGCGTTGCTCGATGCCGTCGGACGAGCGATCAACGAGACGGGTGAACGGCTGGCCAAGATGAACGAACCCAATCGCCCAGGGTTGGTGATTTTCGTCGTCATGACCGACGGTGAGGAAAACTCGAGCCAGGAGTTCACCAAGGCGCAGATCAAGAAAATGGTCGAGCATCAACAAGACGCCTATGGATGGCATTTCACGTTTCTCGGTGCGGACCAGGATGCCTTTGCTGAAGCAGGGGCGATGGGAATCGACGCCGATGGCGCTGCAAACTTTTCAAAGGATAAGGTTGCCGCCGCCTACCGTGCGACCGGTAAGAAGGTATCCCGAATGCGCAATCAAGTTCGCGTGGGCGAGAGCGCTGTGAATGCGTTCACGGTGGAAGAACGCGATGAGATGTATTGATCGGTTCGCCGACAAACTTTTACGCCGTCCCCGTCGGGACGGCGTAAAAGCATTGCACGACAATCAGATTCTTTTTACCTACGATCGCAGCAACGGCAATGAGCGAACATCGCAATGTTGAAAATCGATGACCGGACGCTGGCTAGTCTAGAGGAGCAGTATCCAGGCATTCGCGAATCGATACGTAAATTCGATGCTGCCGATCTGCCAGATTGCGCTCCGTGTGGATCCGACCGCACGAGCCGAGTGCTGACTGGCATCATTGGACGAACTATCAACATCGCCGCCGCAACCACCAAGGTCAAGCTGATCGCCAACGGGATTGGGCCAGGAGGCTACTACTGCAATGCGTGCGAAAGATTTTTCGGCTGATCCAGTCGGAGCGTCACAAGCCTGCATTCACATGCCAAAACAGTAAAGAAAGACCGCCTCGGTTAATCACCTTCGCCGTACGGGGCACAAGGTTCCCCCTCGGCGGTCAGTTCAAAAAAGCTGCATCGCTTCCACGAGCCACGCCGCCGTACCGACGTGGAGAGTTCATCGCGATACGTGGATGATGCAAAAAACACCCGTACGATTCAACTGCCGACGCGTTTCGATTTTGACGCGTCCTTAGCCGTCGATTGTTTTTCCTCCGCCTCGCGGCGCGCAATCTCAGCTTTCAGATTTTCTCGCTTGGCATCGCTTAACCTCTCCCGATCGATCCCGAGAATGGTATGAACGCATCGCACGACCTGTCGGACTGGAACATCATTACGATCGAGAGCTTTGCCGATCGCCATGAGAATACGCCGTTGCGCTTCAGGGGACGTATTCCAGGAATTGCGAATCGCCTGCCTTAACAGCCAAAAGTCAGCACTGTCTCCTGAATACTCGGTTCTCGACCGTCCAAGTCGATCGTCCTGACCCGAAGGCACCGATTGCAAGAGCCGCGCTGACGATATCGCAACGGACTCATTTCGTTCTTCAGCTCGTCGTCGCGTCTTGCGTTCACGTCCAGTTCGAAGCATCGAGAAATCTCCAGGATGTTATTGGGGACAAAAAACTGCTGGTTGTTCTACTTTTTAAGTGCGAAGCTTCATTCGCTATCGGCCTCTAAGACTCGCAAAAGCTGCAATGCAAAAACTACGCAATTCCGCCCATCCATGCAACGCATGCCGCTCGTCGCGCGCCGATGTAGAAATGCAACCTCGCCAGCTTCTCGCACGATGTTGGCGCGGTTTTCATTTTTTCATCGTGTCCGTTAACGTGGCGAAGCTCTTATCGCTCCCTAAGCGAACGCCTGGAATCGCTCGAACTGACTCTGGGGGCTGTCCAGCCAATAGCGACCGTCGGACGCTCGGGCCATATCGCTGAACGAGGTCGCCCAGCGCTTCCGCCTCGGCTCGATCGCGTGGAATACCACCTTCGAACTCGCGGATTGCCGCGCGCTCGTTGAACAGCTCTTTAAGCTCGGTTTCGTTCATTTTCGACTCCCTTGTTCATCGCTACGACGAATTGAAACATTCAATCCATGCGTTGCGAACTGATTACGAATGGCGATTGCGACTCGCTCCGCGTTTTTCTCCGTGGAAATAATCGAGTCATGGACTGTGACAACAGGAAAATCCTTAACCAAGGCACCAGCGACACCGTCAATCATCAGGGTCGATTCGAATCGCTGGCAGTCTGTTGCAAGTGATTTGTAGTCCGATCGCTTGGATTCAACCAGGAACGTCGCCAACGTGGGGAACTCTTCCGCGACCACGTCAAACAGTTTCATTTCCCTCATCAACTCGTTTTTAGCGAACATCATCACGACGAACTGATGCTTAATTCTCGTTCGATCCAAGGGACGATTCTTCGCGTATTGGTGCCGTCTGTTCTCGGGAATCATATCCCAGAGAGTAAATCCAGACGATTTACATCGATCGACAAGAAACTCATAGATTTGGCCAACAGAGCATAAATCCAAGTACTTTTTTAAGTCTGCGCTCGTCTCATGATCTATGCAACATATGGTAGTGTCCCTCCCCTCCCGCTCTCTGTCTCCTATTCTGCTGGCATTGGCTAGGAATCCTACGATGAGTGGTTGCGCGTTCGAAACGTCTGTTTCCACAACGGGAACCCCTTCAATCCGAAGCTCATTTCGTATTCTCTTAGGCAAACATGTGAAAGAAGAATGAAAACGGTTCCATTTGCACCGGGTCGCGTACCACTCCCGCCTCTGAATCGTCCGCACAGTAAACGCGTTCCAGCCCTCTGCGGCTACGCTCAACGGTAGGTTTACCGCCACCGGATGCATGGTCGTATGCCCCCGGTAGAATCTCGCTGGCAACATCTGAGAATGCAATCGTCTTGCGCGAAAACAGCGCAGAACGGCGATTGAAAGCCTGAGCGTCTCGTTCTTCGGCCTTTACTTGTTGACACCAGATTTTCGTGACCGACTGAACCGCGTTCACAATCGCATCAACCTGTTCGTCGTCCAGGTTTACCGACGATTTACCGTGGTCGGCGTGGCTAATCTTCGGACAGACAACGTGCAAAAAGAAGACAATCGGTTCTTCTAAATCCACTTTCTGTTCAGTCAGAACGGTATCGAGCGATACCGCCCCCAGTTGCCGAAACGGGTTTTGGATCCCAGGGCTCCAGTTGATTCCGGTTATGATGCGCCCATTCCCCATATTCGACTTCGGCGTGTACGCGAAGCATGTTTCAACAATCCAAGGTAGACCGTTGCTTGTTCCAAGGATTTTCTTGTATTTGAACGATTCCCGTTCGGAGTCGCTCAACGCAAACGTAGCCTCAAGATGATCTCTTCCAATGACCCCGAGCGAAACTGGTTTAATGGGCGATGCTTCGGCCTTCATCGCGCTCAATAGTGATTCGATTTTGCCAGAATCGAGTTCGTTCTTTTCCGTTGCGAAATCACTCAATCGCGCTCGCAAGAGCCCTGAGACGGCTGCAACTCTCATCTGCTTCGCGCTTGATGACAACCCGGAAAACTCGGCGACTAACTCTCTAAGCGGCATATCCGGGTTACGTCGAATGTTTGCCGAAATAATCCGCTTCATGTCGGCAACGGCGTACCAGTGCGGGTCGGAAGGGTAAGAAGGAAGCCATTTCTTCCACTCAGTATTCGTTGGCTTGATCGTTAGGTTTTTGGAATCGCACCGAACCGAAAGAGACAAATGCGAGTTAAACGCGCAGTATTCTTGAGCAATTTGTAAAATTCGCGACTTTGCATCTTCAAGAAGCCAGCTAGCTGAATCGCTATCAGATTTGTCATTTTGTAAAACTTGATCGTTTTGATTTTCGAGCCAGCTAGCTGAATCGGGCCACTCGACCGTGAATTTTGTCCCGTCCTTTACATTCGATTCACTTTTGTCATGAATTACGATTGGCTCGGCTCGGATGTGATCGATTTGGATTCGAATCTCGTGGCGTGTCCCTTGCGATTCGATAATTACTTTGCCATGCCCAGAGAGAACAAATGGCATCGCGACCAATGTTTTCAGCGCGTTCCCTTGCGCTCCACGACTTGGATTTATCACTTCTGACCGGCTGGAGATTCGAACGTCGAAGTCTACAACGGAATCAATGACGTGCGGCGGAATGCCTGGGCCATTGTCTTGGACGGTTATTTCGTCGTCGTCGATTGAGACGCTGATTTCCGGCGACGTTCCAGCCTCTTCGCATGCGTCCAGCGCATTATCGATCAGCTCTTTGGTGCAGACCAACGGCCAGTCGGAAGGCGCATGTCCTATCTGCTTGGTTAGCTCCTTCAGATTCAAGAAATCGAGCGATCGATTCGTCACAAAATGCTTGCGCTCGATCTTGGTCGAGCTTCCGGCCTTCTGGGGCTTTTCAAAATGCTCAGCCTTCGCTGGACATTCCAGCGAGTTTTTCATATCATCCATCCGTCTTACTCCGTTACCACGTCGACTGAGACACCGCGCGAGCCAGGCCACACACCTGGCTCGTTGCACTTACTGGACGCCGTTTTCCGATAGATACGCGTCGTCGCGCAACTGCGACTTTTCTCGCGACTTTGTTGAGCGAGTCGATGATTCTTTCTCGACAGTTTGCCCGCACTTTTTTGCGGTGTACGCTTCCTCGAACTTGATGACGTTTTGGACAGTCGTGAGCCATTGGCCCGACATCCAGATAGCCTTGAGCCCGAGCTGTCTCTTGCGTCGCAACGTTGGCGTTGTCGGCGAATGACCGAATGCCGCGATGTAGGCTTGGGCCTCCGGGACGTACTTTGTCTTGTCGAATACGACGCTCATTTTTTGTTCCTCGAAATAACGAATTCAATCAATAGGTACAGAAGTTAAACCAGTTGTGATCGCAGACTTCAAATCGCTGCAACCACCGACAAACGCTCACCATGATTAGGCTATAACGAACCCCAATCACGGCGCATTTTTCACGGCTTAGCTGTTCGCCAATCGATGCAATTCGTTTCGCAGATTAGATTTGCGAACGAAAAATAGATTTGAAATTTCTCGTTTTTTAGCGCCTAGCTTGGCGCGAGAATGAGCCCCAAGCGTTTTGAGAGCGCCGAAATCGAGTTCGGCGGTCAGCCCCGATGGATCGCATCATGCTTCGGTAAACCCGGCTTAAGAAATACGCTCAGGTAACGTAACCTTAGTTTATTCCCATGAAATCATTGGGCATGGAAGAAGCGTTGTCGATTCTCATTTGAGAGCCCCGAGACTTCTCTTGGCAGAAGCTGCGTATTTGCTGCTTGGGTATCGCCGGACGATTTCCCTGAGCATATCAATTGCAAATTCTCTCTGTCCATCCTTCAGGTACAGTTTGGCTTGATCGAAAAAGCTCTTTGCTTCCTCTTCGTCCTCGCTACACAAAGGTTCAAATGAAACAGATTCAGTTGGAAATTTTGTAGATTGAGGCGGCGATTCGATCGACGGCGAACTCGCCTGTGTAGGGTTCAATTCAGTCGCTGAATATTCATGTGAGATTCCCTGGCAAAGATCGTTCTGGAAAATGAGAGAAATGTGGTAGCCCGTTGCCATCCATTGAATGAGTTGTCCGTCGCCTGTCGAAGAGACCGAGACCGGCTTGCCGACAACTCTAACGATCTCATGAAGATGCTTTCCGCTAAGGTCGCCCAACGATTGAAACCGTGACGCCATCACACTTCCTGGTATGCCGACAAAAAACTGCATGATCGCGTAAAGTATCCAACCGGAAACGAAGGTCACGACGAGCGAGTAAACGACTTCGATTGTCATCGGAAGAATGCCGCCTTAATGAAATTGATTTAATCGCGATCAATTGTCAGTCAGTCGATGTTTAGTAACGAATGTGCCCCAATATCTTAGTCCGTTTGCATTGGACGCGTTTGATCGACGAACAGATTTAACGCGACCATGTCTCAAAATGATACGGAAACCTTGGACTGAATGCGTTTTGCCCACTGGGGTTTCTTCAATGCCGACAAAAAAAGCCCCGATGGAGTTCATCAGGGCTTTGAATGGCCTGGGCGTTGTCGGTTAGCATTCAACCGTTTAAGCAGGTGCCGTTTCCTTCGCAAAGCTAGAAGCTTCCTTCGAAAGCAAACACACGACGTCATCTTCTTCGTATGGCTGGAAGAAGCCGAGCTTCTCTAGGAACCCCTTCGCGCGAGGCGAAACTCCGTCGAGATAAGCTACCAAGCGTTGTTCGCGACGTAGCAGTTCGAGAACCAAGGCTTTTCCGACGCCTTGGCCTCGATACTCCGAATGGACGGCGATCATATAGAGCATGGCAGGATCTCGCCAAGCAGTCACCGTACAACCAGCGACGCCAACGAGCTTGCCGTTGATCTTGGCCGAAATGATGTGACCATAACGCGGACAGCTCGGGTCATCCGCTTTCACGATGTCGCTGACGGTCTTTGACTCGAGGTCAGCGAGGTAAGCCGTCTTGCGGTCGTCCAGATACTCGCTGTACGACTTGGTCCAATGGCAACGTCGCTTTGTGGCCGCGTACTCTTCGGCGCTCTTAGGATGACAGTAAAGATGCTCAATCGCGATTTTGTTGTAGAGTTTTAATTTATTTTTCACCGAGCCACTCAAGTCCTTCGGAAAATCCGCGTCCCCGTACTTATGGCATAGCCAAACGATCTTCGCTGCGATGACTTCGTCGGCTGTGCCCGATTGGATCTCTTTGAGCGTTCCTTGCGGGATGTCTTCGACTATGACCAGCGGTGGGCCATTCTCGCCAGCGGCCAACACGTTCACTGTCATGGAATTTGCCATCGTTGGATCTCTTTCTACTTTCGAATCAGGCCCAATGAAATGAGAAGTTCAGCAAGGCTTGGGCTACGTCCGCGCCGAACCCATAAGCCTATGGAGAAAGCAAGTCGAAATTCCACTGAGAGGTTGGCACGCATCCGTGCCACTTAAAACAAAGGAACGACACTTCAAAAAAACCGCTTCTGAACGCTTCGCTGACGTGGATTCGACGCCGCATGCCGACACTTGACTTCGGGTGCCAGTGAATTTGGAAGGCCCCTAGCGAACCAGCCAAGTGCCTTAAAACACATGGGCGGATTCTTGCATTTTTGGTGACTAACCCCGCTGCCTTTCCCAAATACCAAATGTCTATGGCAGTTAGATTGCGTAGGTTCCAGAAACAAAAAAACCCCGCTTGAAGTGTTCCAAACGGGGTTATCGCTTTAATCGCAAACTCTTTAGAACTAATCCCCTGAACTGAAAATGTCCTTCGAGATACTAAAAAACTTTGCAACATTGTCTAACTGGTGACGCGTAAACTTGCGTCTCCCTTTAAGTACGTCGCACACGACAGATTTGGGAACGTCAATTCTTTCTGCGAATTCTCTCTGATTTAGATCGTGTGATTCCATCAAATGACGAAGAACGTCAGCGTCAGACGCCACTGGCAAGTGAACGTTGTGCTCTTCGTAATGCTCGATCAAATCACTCAGCGCATCCAAATACGCTTCTTCCCCTTCATTCAATGGCTCATACTCGAAAAGTTCGTCTAAAATAAGTTGCGCGCGGCCAAGCTCGGAATCGCCCTTGATCGACCTAAGGGGAAATTTTTTGACCAATTCGAAGTACGTATCTTCACCGTCTTTACTGAATTGGAATCTTTTGTTTATAGTTGTCATTCTGGTGCCTATTGCATTTGGGGTGGGCTTTGGAACTAGACCAATCTACTACTGTTTGTCTTTCGTTCGCACGGAAACCGTTTCAACCGTCTTGGCTGGTGGATCGGCAAAACACCCGCAATCCTCTTTCCATTTGTTGTTGTCATAATCCTTATGAGGCATGATTTTCAGGACAAAGACCTTACTCGACTTGAACCGTATTCGCGTAATCAACCGGAAGTCATTCCCATGAATATCGAAAACCGCACAGTCTCCTACAAGATCAAGTTTCTTACCGTATGTTTGTTTCGCATCTTGATACGAAAGCCATTCTGCTTTTCTGACGACTTGGTGCCATGCAAGCAGTGAGTTCTTCGAGGGCTCCATGCCCGGCCGACTGAAAAAATCAATCAGCTTCTTCTTAGCAATTATCCTCAATTTTCGGCTCCTTTACGCAGCGACATCCAATAATAGTTCGCAATATGCGAACTTTCAAGATGGCTTATAACGATTTTGACGGTTAAATTGGGACCGGGTCTTAACATTTGGTTTGCCAGCTTTTCGCAAGTTCGATTTTGATGAATACTATCCTCAACAGCGTTCTGAGAAGGTGTTTCTTACCGACTTGCTCCATTTTCGCGGTCGAGGGCAGATATCGATCCTTTACGCCACAAAAAAGCCCCGCCTGAATTATCAAGCAGGGCTTCATCAACGCCTCGATGCTGACAGCGCATCAGACGATGATCGCCCTGGGTTCCGATTGAATTGCCGACGAAGTCTTTGCGACCTCGCGTCGAACTTCCTCAACGATATCGCGCTGGGCCCAAAGAGGCATCGAATCGAATATCCGAATCCGGATCTCGTCCAGTGCCATGCCTTGGGAGCGCCATAGCGCCATGATCTCGGCTTTGTAAGTTTCAGATTGCTTGTCCATTTCTGATCTCCAACCCGTTGCGAGAAAGCTGTCTGACCCACTACGGGTTCAGAGCGAGACAGACAGACTTCTCTATTGGGTTGAATCAGTCTTTGTTGCTGCCCCTGCGGCTCGTTCACGTTCGAGTTGCGAATACGCTTTGACCGCCTCTAAGAGTTGCCTATGTCGCAACAATCGGAGCTCGTCCGGCATCAGTCCGAACCAGCGAGACAAGGCCCCCTGATAGCGTATAAATTCGCCAGAATGCACAGAATTTTGCACAGCGACGGGCAAAAGATCAGTCTCGAATGATGAATCACCAATGATTTCATTGGTATTCGCGATTAGAGAAGTAGTCCCTCTTCGCCTACTGCTATCCCTACGCCAAGGGAAGCCATAAGACGACAAATAGCGTCAAAGCCCTGGATTTTCGGGGCTTTTTTCGTTTCTGCTCCGCTCTCCCCTTCGCCATTAACGGACGTTTGGCCTCATGCTCGCATCACTCGCCGCGTTGCAGGCCGATGAAAAAAAAGCCTAACATCATCGTCATGCTCGCTGACGACCTTGGTTGGTCGGACGTGGCCTTTCACGGTGGCAATACTTCGACGCCGCATCTCGACGCCGCCGTGGGCTGCAACATCACCGCGTTGGAGAAAAAAGGCTGCCGCGAAAACACCCTCGTTGTTTTCACCAGCGACAATGGCGGCAGCACCCTAGAGAACAACGACCTTCAATATCCCGACGACGACTGCCCCAGCGGCAAGCTCACCGGCAATAATCAGTCGCTACGCGGTCAGAAGGGGAGCGTGTACGAGGGGTCCGCCTTTCGAATGTCGACTATTCGCCTTCATCCTTCAAATAAGTGTGGATTGCGGTCGCCAGCGTTCGTCCGAAGCTGCGTGCGGACTGGGCATTCACTTCCTGTCCTCCCACCGTAGCATAAGGCAATTCGAGTACGGTACCGATTTTGACCCCTGAAACAGTGCATGCCCATGTGGCGAAGTTTCTGTCGACACCATTGATCGTGGTGTTCCAAGATTTTCCAAAGGGAATGTTATTCCGTTCGTGGAAGGCAAGCGAGCTTTTCGTGGAAAGCTCTTCGAGTAGTTTGGAGAACCGAGTCACGCGCGACCAGTTCTCCGAGTCGGGACCGCCAACGAAAAAAATCTCTTCGTGGCCACGACCGCGGAGGCCGGGACAGTGGATATCGAGGGCGAACTTTAACTTGCCGCCTGACCACTCCGGTAACATTTTCTTCACGGCCGCGACGCTGGCGTAGATCGGTTCACCCATGTAGTCTCGACAATGGTCGTGAGGCAAGCGGTTTTTTCCCTGATCGCCGCCTTCCACTCCGTCTTTATCCATGAAGGGTACCGCTCGAAACTCGACGTTGTCGCGGAACCACTTCCCGGTTTCGTCCTCGGCCAGCACGCTTTGGATGATACCTTCCAGTGCGTAACTCGCCATCATTTCACAAGCGTGATGGCGGGCGGTGACGAAGGCTCGGAGTCGCGGTTCGCCATTCAGCTTACCGAATTGCAACAGTTCGACTTTGCGTCCTTTTTCCGATTGGCAAAGTGTTTGGCTTCGTATCGCGGTGTTGGCAGCATGCTGCCGCAGAAAAGAATTGAGATTCGCGTCGGTATAGGGCATGCCCATCGAAAATCGCACATCGTCGTCGTCAGCATCAAAGGTATACGCAAACGTTCGATCCTTTACGATTTCGCCGCCCAACCAATTCCAAGTGATCCCGCGGTCGGTACTAATAGCTGGTCCCCGCGCGGAAAATTTGTCACTCGCGAAAGTAAAGCTTAGCGTACGGCCTTCAGCTCCGAGCACTCTGAAGTTCCAATAAAACCAATCGCGATTGGTATCGCGTAGATCTTGCCGTAGAAACACCGCATTGCCTTCCACGCGATCAATTTTGATATTCCCACCAGGAAACTCCGCATCGATCTTAAATTCCGCTCCGATCGTATGGTGCGTCAGCGCAATGGAGCAGGACATGCTTGCGAGGATCAATCGAAGAATCGAAATGTATCCAGGGAATTTATGCATCAGTACCAGACATGCGAAACAATAAATCAGCCATTGGACTATATCCGAGAATCGAGTATCAATTGCCAAACCATGCCAATACGCTCCATCCAAAGGTTTACCCTGGACACGTTGTCGTTGCGGATTCGTCCAGACGAGGATGCGGAGAATCTCCGCTCGCCAGACGCCACGGCTCGTTCAACCTTTTGCTCCGCTCCATTTGCAGTGCACACAACCGCAACAAATCGGAAGAGACAAAAGCCGATTCTGCGGCACATTGCACAGTCAGCACGCAACGGATCATCATCGATTCACACCAATCCCGGGATGCGGATTGAAGTCACTGCAGCTTTCCCCCTAATAAAACCGATACCGTCCCTGTGTGTCAAGCACTTTGAAGTAAATGACTAGTTATGTCAATCGCAACTAAGAACCAGCCATTTTCGCAGGGTGGTTGGGTTGGTTGCGATTTTTTGATCGCAACTTTTGGACTGATTAAGCTGAAAGACTGATTTTTGAAAACGCCTCGCTGTGAAGTTATCACCTTCGACAGCGAGACTTGACTCACGGGACAAAAACTCCCGATAGCCCAACGTCGATCTTCCTCAAACTATCCCTGCTACGCCAGCCGCAAACCTTTTGGCTGGTTATTGGCCTTGCCTCTGGAGCCCGTGCAATCGTTCTTTTCTGCGCGATCACCCGTAAACTGATTTGGCATTGTTCGGCTCGGTTTAGTATCGATCGGTAAGTGAGGGTTGAGGACATCAAGAATTGGGCTCGAAGGGAGTCCATATGCGAGGAGAAGGCCAGACTGTTGCGGTCTTTGTTTGGAATACCTTGGAGCGGTAAGAAAGGCCCAAGCGATGATTGATATCAGTGCTGTTTTTACTGACTTGTGAGCAGCTCTTTGGCCCGGTTGCGGAGCTTGTACCGCTGACGACGCTGTCGGCTTCGTGCGGTTTCGATCACCTTTGGCTTGCCTGCCACCGTACTGAACAACTTGCCAAAGTCTCGCGTCAGCTCACACCATGTATTTGCATCG